>Ga0256827_10001201_pt1 | contig 16471 bp, 13 predicted proteins | sample CV84metaG_FD_185977 | JGI IMG/M metagenome (GOLD analysis project Ga0256827, IMG submission 185977) | Hydrothermal vent microbial communities from East Pacific Rise, Pacific Ocean - CV84 | ecosystem: Environmental > Aquatic > Marine > Hydrothermal vents | place: Pacific Ocean: East Pacific Rise... | reverse complement strand
CAGCATTATGGGATAATCTACCTCTCTCTGCATATAAAATATTAGAGGAGTTGATAAAAGCTAGGCTACTTATCAAATCCTATAGTGATGAGAAAGTTTTACTAGAAATCTCTCATGAAGCATTGATTAGGAAGTGGTCTCTTTTGAAGAAATGGCTTAACGAAGAGCAGGAGTTTTTGATAGGAAAAACTCAACTTGAAATATCATTGCAAGAGTGGAAAAATGTAGACAAATCCTCAAAAGCTCTTCTTCATGGAATACGACTCGAAAAGGCTTTGGAGTGGAAAGATAAACTACATGATAATGAAGAGTTGAACTATATCAATAGGAGTTTACAGTTTGAAAGTACTCTAAGAAAAAAACGAAGAACTTTTTTAATAGGGGCATTTGGAACTATTTCAGCTTTTGGAATTTTTAGTGCATGGCAATGGCGTAAAGTTAATAAAGCTGAAAAAGCTTCTACCCAAAAAAGTCTTCTTTTGAGTCAAGAGATTCTTCATGCAAAACATAATATTGGTCTGTTTTTTGCTGAAAAAGCAATTGAAAGCTTAGAGGAAAAACGATTTGGAAAAGCACATCTCTATACCTATTATGCTCTTTCTTATCTTGTTTATAAATTGAATAAAAGTGATATACTTTCTAAGCTTATAGGTATTTTGGAATGCCATCCTTATATAAAATGTAGTTTTATTGGAAGAGAACATAAAGCAGGAGTTTATAAAGTTTTAATATCGCCTGATAGTCAAACCTTTTTTTCTAGTTCAGATGACAAAACCATTAAAATGTGGAATATGAGAAGTGGAAAAGTAATAAAAACGTTTAGAGGTCATAGCAATAGTGTTAGTGATATACAATTTTTATCTAATAACATTCTTATTTCATCTTCAAGAGATACGAATATAAAGTTTTGGGATATAAAAACGGGAAAAAATATTAGAACATTAAAAGGACATACCAAGCGTATTTACAGTTTTGTATTGACAAGTGATAGAAAAATACTTATTTCTGGGTCATGGGATAAAACAATTATAATTTGGGATATAGCTACTTCTAAAATCAAAAAAACTTTAATAGGACATACCGATAGGGTTGAAGATATTAAAATTTCAAAAAATAATAAAATTCTATATTCTGCATCAAGAGATAAAACTATAGGAGTTTGGGATTTAAAAAAAGAAAAGTTAATACATTTTATAAAAGGACATAAGGATGGAGTAAATAATTTGCTTTTACTTTCAAAAAATATTTTAGTATCAACATCTCATGATAAGACAATTAAATTTTGGAATATAGAAAAAAATATTGAAATAAAAGATATAGAGTATCATAAGAGTGAAATATATGGTATTAGCAAATATTATGATAAAAACATTATAATATCTTCTTTTCGAGATAGTAGTATTAAATTTATTAATATAAATCTTGATAAAGAAATATATGTATTAGATTCTCATTTGCAAGGTGTTGAAAATACTACTATCTCTTTAAATAAAACTATTTTAGCTTCAGCATCTTGGGATGAAACTCTCCGTTTATGGGATTTGTCTACAATAAAGAATCCAATGCTCTTAAAAGGAAATTCAGAAAAAATATATAATTTAAGATTATCATCTTCGGGTAGATTTTTTTCTTCAACAGGAAGAGATAAAAAAATATATGTAAGAGATATAGTAGAGGGTAAAGTTATATCTATGATGGAAGGACATACTGAAACTGTTTGCGATGCTCATATTTTTTCAAAAGAAGAAAAATTAGTTTCAGTATCCTATGACAAAACAATTAAACTATGGAACATTAAAAAGAGTAAATGTATAAAAACACTTCATGGGCATGAAAGTAGAGTTTATAGTCTTTCTATTTCTTCTGATGAAAAGATTCTTGCTTCTTCATCAGAAGATAGCACTATTATTTTATGGAATATGGATAATTATAAAATAAAATCTATATTAAAAGGACATAGTGAGAATGTATATAATATTGATATATCTAAAAATGGAAAGTTCTTAGTCTCAGGCTCTTATGATAAAACTGTAAAGTTATGGGATATAGACAGAGGAAAATGTATAAAAACACTTATGGGACATACGGAAAGAGTTTATTTTGTTAAATTTCATCCCAATAGTCAAACTCTATTTTCAACAGGAAGAGATAAAACCATTCGACAATGGGATGTAGAAACAGGAGAAACTATAAAAATATTCAAAGGACATACTCATCGTATCTATACTCTTGCTATTTCTCCTGATGGAAATACTTTAGTATCAGGTTCAAGAGATAATACTATTCGTTTTTGGAATATAGAGAGTGGATTAGAGACAAAATGTCTAAAAGGACATAAACAAAGGATTTATAGTATAGACATAACTCCTGATGGGAAAACATTAATATCTGCTTCATGGGATGAGACCATACGGTTTTGGGATATGAAAACAGGAGAGTGTACAAAAGTTTTAAAAGAGTATCGAGATGTGGATATTGTCTCTCATGAGGATAAAATTATAAAATTAGCTGATAATTCACTGCTAGATATACCAAGGATAAAAAGTGAGATTAAAAATTTGGAAAAACAGTTTCAAGTTACTTTAAATGGAATAAAGCTTCAACCTAAATTGCAACCTTATTCCAAGCCTGAGTGGTCTAAAACTCATCCGCTTTATCAAAATAGATGAGATAAAGAATTTTATTTTTATTACTCCAAAAACTCCAATTCAGTATAAGCTTCATTAAAATTCTGACCATTTAGAGCGTCAAACATCGCTTTATCTTTGAAATCTTTCATTATTTCATTTGGTACCAGTTCTGTGAGTTCTACATCATCTTCTAGAGCTTTTTTAACAGCTTCATATATAAGAGTAAAATAATGGTCTGCCTCATCAAGTGCTGTTTTATCGGTAATAAATCCATGACCTGCGACAAGGTTATCCCACTCTTTTGCTCTCATCATCTCAATGGCTTTGAGTTGACCCAATAGAGAGCCATCACGGTTAGATGTTACACGTCCATTCATGGCAACATCTCCTGTAAAGAGAATTTTACGTTTTGGCATATATAAAAAGAAGTCTGTTGGGGTGTGTGCCTTGGTTGGAATGGCTACAAACTCAAAATCTTCTCCACCTATGGTTCGTTTAATGGTCTCTTTTGGAGTCTCATCAAGTTTAACAATCTTTGTTCCTTTGATGGCATTGGCAGGAAGTTTTTCAAACATTCTTGTCTTGTCGCCTGCTTTATAGTTTGTATTAACCAATTCAGGACCAATAAGTGTGGCATTGAACTCCTCTTTATAGAAGTTATTACCAAGCCAGTGGTCATCGTGGTCATGAGAGATGAAAACGGTACTTACAGGTAAATCTTTGATTTTTTTCATCGCTTTATAGGATTGACGAGCATACTCATACGATGGTCCAGAATCTAAAAGAACATAACTGTCATTAGTTTGTATCCAACATGAGTTGGACATTGCTCCTGCATTTTTAGCTGAAGGACCTTCGAGAAGACCAAGGAAACACCATACCTTTTCGCTAACTTGTACTGGTTTGAGTTTATAGTCAAAAGGGGCATCTGCTTGATTTTTGACAATAGCGTTCTCTGTGCCTGATTTTGCAATCTCTTGCATCTGTTGATACATATTTTGTAAGATTTCAGCAGAGTTTGATTGCTCTTTTGCACTCAATAGGGTTAATGACATGGTAACAAGTGATAGAAGAATAGTCTTTTTCATCTGTTGTTTATCCTTTTTTATAACTTTAATATAGTGGGTGTATTATAGAAAGTTTTTTTCATTAAAACAATTATAGATAGAGAATGTTACCTATTTAGTTGATTATCTTTGAAAAAGTTTCTCTTTGATACATGAAAGAAGATGGGAAAAGAGTATTGAATAGGATAAAATTCATCCCATATTTAGCACTTTTCTACTAAAATAATGCTCTTAAAAATCTCCATAATATAGGAATATAAAATAATGTCAAAACCATTAGAAAATTTAGACGATGTATTGAAATCACATAAACTGAGCCAATTAGAATACACTCATATATTAGAAATTTTGGATGGTCGACATCCGAATATTGTTGAACTGGGAATCTTTTCGGCGATGTGGTCTGAACACTGTTCTTATAAGTCGAGTAAAAAATATCTTAATGGTTTTCCAACCAAAGCTCCATGGGTTATTCAAGGACCAGGCGAGAATGCAGGTGTAATTGATATTGGTGGTGGAATGGCTGCTGTATTTAAGATGGAATCACATAACCACCCAAGCTTTATTGAGCCATATCAAGGAGCAGCAACAGGTGTGGGTGGAATATTAAGAGATGTTTTTACAATGGGTGCTAGACCTGTTGCTAATATGAATGCTCTGCGTTTTGGAAATATTACCAAACAAGATAAAACTGCAAAATATCAGAGACACTTGGTTAAGGGTGTAACAGAAGGTATTGGTGGTTATGGTAACTGTATGGGTGTCCCAACTATTGGTGGAGAGGTTTCATTTGATGAGTCTTATAATGGTAATATCCTTGTCAATGCTTTTGCTCTTGGTATCTGTAAGACTGATGAGATATTCTTGGGAATTGCAGAGGGAATTGGTAACTCTGTAATGTATGTGGGTTCGAAAACAGGTCGTGATGGGCTCGGTGGAGCGGTAATGAGTTCGGATAGCTTTACAGAAGAGTCTAAATCACTTCGTCCAACTGTTCAGGTAGGTGACCCATTTATTGAAAAACTTCTTCTTGAAGCGTGTTTAGAGCTATTTAAAACGAAACAAGATATTGTTGTTGGTATTCAAGATATGGGTGCTGCTGGGCTTACTTCATCGGCATTTGAGATGGCAGGAAAGAGTGGCTCAGGTATGATTATGAATCTTGACCAAGTTCCAGCTCGTGAAGAGGGGATGACACCTTATGATTTTATGTTAAGTGAGTCTCAAGAGAGAATGCTTGTTTGTGTTAAAAAAGGTCGAGAGCAAGAGGTTGTTGAAATTTTTGAGAAGTGGGATTTGGATGTTGCTACTATTGGAGAGGTAACGGATACAGGCAGAATGGAGCTTATGTGGCACGGCGAGAGAGTTTGTGATATGCCAATTGCCCCTGTAAGTGAAGAGGCACCAATTTTAGACCGACCAACAAAACGACCAACATATTTGGATGAGATTTCAGGAAAAACGATTGACTCTTATGACAAAGTAGACAATCAAACAGCATTTGAGAAGTTGGTAGGTTCTATGGAAGTTGTTGATAAAGCTTGGATTTATGAGCAGTATGACTCTATGGTTCAAACCAATACAACAAAAGCACCAGGTAGTTTAGATGCAAGTTGTATTAGAATTAAAGAGAATGGAAAAGCGTTGGCTATGAGTGCAGATTGTAATCCAAGATACTGTTATATTGACCCTGAAAAAGGTGGAGCTTTGGCAGTTGTGGAGTCTGGACGAAATGTTGCGATGAGTGGTGCAAGACCTCTTTCTATTACAGATTGTCTAAACTTTGGTAACCCTGAAAACCCAGAGGTTATGTGGCAGTTTGCACAAGCATGTGAAGGGATTAAAGAGGCGTGTCTAGAGCTTAATACACCTGTTGTTAGTGGAAATGTATCGCTTTATAATGAAACAAATGGAACTTCTGTCTTTCCAACACCTGCCATTGCTATGGTTGGGCTAAACGAAGATGAAGCAAAAGTTCTTCCATCGGCATTTCAAGCTAATGATAATCACTTGGTGCTAATTGGGGAAACAGGCATGGAGTTTGGTGGGTCGCTTTATATCAAAGAGCTATTTGGCGAAACAGCAGGAAGTTTGGCAGATATTGACTACAAAAAAGAGTTGGCACTTTGGGATTTGGTTATTGATGCCAATGCAAAAGGTTTGTTGGCAAGTGCCAAAGACCTAAGTTCAGGTGGATTGGCAATTGCTTTGGCAAAAATGTCGGCTGTGTCGGGCAAAGGTGCTGTGGTTGGAGTGAAACTTGATGATGAGAGAGCTATTTTTGATGAGTCTCAAAGCAGAGCAATTTTAGAAGTGAGCAAATCAAATATGGACGAGATTGTGGCTATGGCAGAATCTCTTGGATTAAAAGCTGATATTATAGGAAAAGTTGGTGGAGATATTATTAAAATTAACAATGTTGAAATGAAAATGGAAACACTTAAAGCAGTCTATTTTAAAAGCTTCAAAGAGGTGGTAGAGCAAGATATTTAAACTCTTGCTCTTTATAATAGATATTTTATATTATATTACACATTGAAACTCTCTGAGTTCTTTGTTGTAAATAGGCTTGGTGTTGTTTTCACAATAGAAGAGAGACATAGGGAGTTGCCCTTCATCTTCTTCTATTAATCGTTCATCAAGCTCTCTCTCTTCATAGAGTTGTGTTCTTGCAATTTGATTCTGCTCTTCATTATATTTTTCTACTTCACTTTGGCTCATAATATATTTGTTTGGGTCAAGTACAATAGTATTCTCTTCCTCTTCGGTTAGAGGTTCAAGATACTCTCCCTGTTGTTGAATATATTTTTGCTCTTCTAATTTGAGCATATTTAAGCCTCTCTCTTCATGAGTTACTCTAATATCAATCTCTTCTTCTTTTGGCATAAATCTGAAGTTATTTTGTTTCTTAAAACTAGATGGTTTAGATGTACAGTGAGAAGGGTTAAAATTTTTAACATCTATTTGACATGTGCCGTTTGCACATTTCAATTCTTGAGAAGCAATACTCTCTGTTAAGATTAATAATGACATAACTTTTAATACAAGGAATTTATTTTTATCCAACATTCAGTTTATCTCCATAGTGTTTTTCATTTTTCCTACATATATTATGGCTTAAAGAGCATAATCTAAGATTAATTTTTTGAAGAAATGTGATGAACTATAGAAAAAAACATCACATTTACAAGGAAAAAGATATTTTCTTAATATTAAATAATATTAAAAAGTTATTTATGCTTAAACTCTTTCCATTTACTTATCTCTGTAATATGGGGAAATCCATCTAAAATCTCTTGGGGTTGAAAGTTAGGTTTATAGGCAAATGCTTTGCATCCGTCAACCCAGTACCCTAAATATATCCATGGCAGTTCTAATACTTTGGCAAGCTCTACTTGGTATAAAAGAGAGTATGTTCCTAGTGATAGTGAAGGGTAGTCGGGGTCATAATAGAAATAGATAGAGGAGATTCCATCATCAAGAACATCAATCAAGTCAACACCGATTAGTTTGCCGTCTTTTATATATAAAACCTCTTTTCCAAAATCATGAGCCCCTTCAACAAAATTTTCCCTATACTCTCTAGGGGATATATTTCGATGAGACCAATCATCTTTATGATGTTTAAAGCCATGATATTTATTGTATAAATCGATATGTGCTTGAGAGAGTGTTGGCTTTTGTATGATAATCTCAGTCCCTTTATTCCGTTTAATTGCTTTTTTTTGTGATTTCCTAAGAGTAAAGTTATTGACATCAATACGTATGGATTTACACTCATCACATCCATTACAGATAGGATGAAAATAGTATGCTCCAAAGCGTCTCCAACCACGGTTAATAAGTGCTGTATTATAAGCTTTTGTTGCTTTTTCAATATGCTTATAGCTCATGCGTACAGAGTTTCCTTTTATGTAAGCACACTCATAGTCTAACATACAAAAATCAGTTGATAATGGGGGGGTATCGGTAAAAATGGTATCGTTCATAAGAGAATTTTATCTAAAAATTGTCTATTTATAGTAAAATTTCATCTATTTTTAAAATGAAGGGGTTAGTTTGTATCTGTATCAACCAACTCAGGGGTATGCATATAATAGTGATTCTATTTTTCTGTATAATTTTATTAGAGGGTTTCATCCCAAAGGAGAGTTGTTAGATGTTGGATGTGGGGTTGGTATTATCTCTCTTCTTCTGAGTAGAGATTTTAATCTATCAACCACTATTGTAGATAAACAAGAGATAATGCTTAAATATGCTAAACATAATTATAAAATTAATAATTTAGAGGCAGAAGCTTATTTGGGAGATTTTACAAAAATCTCTTTTATTAAAAAGTATGATTTTATTATATCCAATCCACCATTTTATGATTCTAATGTAACACAGAGTGAGAATGAACATCTAAATATAGCACGTTATGCACATCACTTACCTATTGTTACATTTATTGAAACTGTTAAAAGGCTTCTAACGCCACGAGGACGCTTTATCTTTTGCTATGATGCCAAACAGGTAGATAGACTATTGCACGTATTGATAGAAAATAAGATTAATCCTGAAGTGATACGTTTTGTACACTCTAAAATAGATAGAGAGTCCAAATTAGTTATGATTTCAGCACGGATGAATTCAAAATCATTAATGAAAATTATGCCACCTTTCGTGGTCTTTGACAGTAAAAGTATCTATATGAGCGAGGCAGAAGAGGCATTTAAAAAAGCAGGAACACATAGTATAAAAGCAGATTATTAAAAAGGATTAAATATGAGTTTAGAGAGTGAATTAATCATTCAGGATGGGTATAGCTATAAGTTTAAACCCTCAGAGTGTGAAAGCTGTGGAGGTGCTTGTTGTACAGGTTCAACAGGTTATATATGGTCGAAATATCCAGAGATTGAAAAAATGGCTGAATTTTTAGAATTAACTGTAGAAAAATTTGCTACAATGTATTTGAAAAAAGTTAAACATCGTTACTCTTTAATAGAAAAAAAGCTTGATGAGGATAACTATGCGTGTATATTTTTTGATAATAATAAAAAACAGTGTACAATATACTCTGTAAGACCACGACAATGTCGAACATTTCCATTTTGGGAGACATTTAAGAATGATAAAGAAGAGGTAAAAAAAGAGTGCCCTGGAATCGTAGACTAAAGAGAAGAGCTATCGCTCTCTCTGCATTTGTAACAGTATTAGTTTTGGGATGTAGTACCTATACCCCTCAAAGGCAGATAGTAGCCAAAGAGGATTTAGCAAAATATAATCCAAAAGATTTTGGAAAGGCAGCCTCTGTAAAGAGAGCTTCCTCTGTAGAGAAAGAGGATGAGTGGATTGTGAAGGCCATTTGGTTTGAACAGCAAAATAATTTTAAAGAGAGTAATCGCTATTATAAAAAGCTTTATGATTCTACACATAAAGATGAGTATCTGCTTAAAGAGTTAAAAACAGCTCTCTATTCAGGTGTTACGTCTGATCATATTGAGAAATTAGAAAACTATATTGCTAAACATCCTGATAATATCGTTGCAAAACGGCTTCTTCTCTCTTCTCATTTATATGCTAAGAAATATGAGAAAGCAAAAAGTAGCACCTTGCCTTTATTGGAAAAATCAACACAGGCAATCGATTTTGAACTTTCAGCAAACCCCTATATCTTTACCAAAGAGTATAGTCGAGCAGTAGAGCTTTTGACAGAGGCTTATAATAAAACCTATAATGAGGATATCCTATTAAAGATAGTAACAATTTTAGTAAACTATCAAGGAGATGTTCCTGAGGCAATTACTCGTTTAGAGACGCATAGAAGTAGTCGAGGGTGTAGTGAAAAGATTTGCTTACAGTTGGTAGATATTTATCTACAACAAGGAAATATTACTCAGTTACTCTCTGTCTATGAAGACCTCTATGAGTCCACACAAAAAGAGGTTTATGCTGAAAAGGCTATTGAGAGCTATCTCTACTTAAAAGATCATGCAGGAGCAGTTCTCTTTTTACAGACCAAATATAAAAACCCTGAAATGCTCTACTCTTTGTATGTTGATACCAAAGATTACTCTAAAGCATATGCTCTGACGCAACAATTAATAAGCACAACCTCTGATCCAAAGTGGTATGCAGAGGCAGGAATTACTCTGTATGAATCAGCTTCAAATAAAGATGATAAAGAGATGTTGGGTAATGTTGTAGAGCTTTTTGAGAAAGCATTTAAAAATGGTGCTAAAAACAGTGTCTATTTAAACTATTATGGGTATACCTTAATAGATAAAGATATTGACGTTGAAAAAGGGATAAGTATTATAAAAAAAGCTCTAGAACAAGAGCCTGATAATAGTTATTATTTAGACTCTTTGGCATGGGGATATTATAAGCTACACCAGTGTACAGAGGCATTATCTGTTATTAAAAAGGTTGTTGATATTGAAGGGCTTGATGAGGTTGAGATAGTGGAGCATTGGAATACTATTAATCAAAATTGTAAAAAAGAGAAAGAGGAATAAAATTGGCAAAGATATTAGATGATATTATAAAAAAAACTAAAGAAGATTTAGAGAAGAGAAAAGTAGATTACCCTGTAGAGTGGTTGGGACGCTCTTTAGCATATAATCCTTTTGCTCCAAAAGATGTGAAGAGTGCATTACGTTCAACAGAGGATAATCCATATCGTATTATTGCAGAAGTGAAGAAAGCAAGTCCAAGTAAAGGGATTATTCGAGAAGATTTTGATCCAATGGTAATTGGGCAAGCTTATGAGAAAGGTGGTGCAGATTCTCTCTCTATTTTAACTGAACCACACTTTTTTCAAGGGAATAAAGAGTACTTAGGAATGGTGCGTCGTTATACTTCTATTCCTCTGCTTCGTAAAGATTTTATTGTTGATGAGTATCAATTGGTAGAAGCGTTGGCTTTTGGAGCAGATTATGTTCTTTTGATTGCTACAGCATTGAGTCGAAAAGAGTTGAAGAATCTTATCAATTATACACGACATTTAGGAATGGAAGCTCTTGTCGAGATACACGATAAGATGGATTTAACCAAAGCGATATTTTCGGGTGCCGATATTATTGGAATCAATCATCGAAATTTAGAGACATTTGAGATGGATATGAAACTAAGTGAAAAGCTTATTCCGCTAATTCCAAAAGGAAAAATTATTGTAGCAGAGAGTGGTATCAATAATCATGAGACGGTAAAAGGTCTTAGTGAAATTGGAGCAGATGCCTTTTTGGTAGGCGAACACTTTATGCGTCAAGATGATATTACTCAAGCTGTCAAAGATTTAAAGTACGGGAAATAATAGGTGACCAATATTGTTATTACAGGCTGTTCCACAGGAATAGGTTTGGCAACAGCCAAATATCTACAGAGTCAAGGAGTCAAAGTCTATCCTACGGCTAGAGCTTTAGAGGATGTTGAAAATCTAAGAAATATGGGTTTTGAACATGCAATGAAGTTAGATGTAACCAAAACAGAGGAGATTACTCAGGTTATTATCTCTGTTATGGAGCAAGATAAAAAGATAGATGTCTGGTTTAACAACGCAGGTTATGGACAAGCAGGAGCATTGGAAGACCTCTCAACAGATTTTTTACGAGAGCAGTTTGAGACCAATGTTTTTGGTTTACATGAAGCTACACGACAAGTTATTCCTATTATGAGAGAGCAGGGGTATGGGAAGATTATTCAGCACTCCTCTGTTTTAGGACTTGTAAGCCTCTTTGGACGAGGAGCTTATAACGCCAGTAAGTATGCAATAGAGGGCTTGAGCGATACTCTTCGTTTAGAGCTTAATGGAACAAAAATTTATCCTGTATTACTTAATACAGGTCCTGTTACTTCAGATTTTCGTAAAACAGCTATGAGAAAGCTTCAAGAGAATATTGATATCGAAAACTCTATTTTTAAAAAGAACTATCTTGAAAATTTAGCAAAGAAAAAGAGTAAAGTTCCCTTTAATGAAGAGGCTATCTCTGTTGCTAAGGTTGTACATAAAATTATCTTAACAGAAAATCCTAAACCACGTTATTATATTACAAAAGCAACAACTATTTTAGGGGTATTGAAACGACTATTAAGTAGCCGTCTCTTAGACAAGATTTTATTAAAGATTGGATAGCTTTACCCTTTGCACTATTATTATTTAATTTTATTATTAATGATAGCTAATCTTTATTTTTCTGAGCCTAAAAGTATCATATTTTACTCCTTATCTCATTTTAAAATATCACTTAAACTCCAATCAATAAGTTTTTCTTTAAAATAGTCAGAAAAATTATAATTATAAAAGGGAATAGTATGGAAAAATCGGATGTTTTAAAAAGTATTCGTTCGGCAAGAAGATCACATGTTATATGGGTCGATCGAGCAAAAGCTTTGGTAAATGGTTTAAAAATTAGGGAGAATCAGATTCCCATAGAGGTTACAGAGTGTTCCTTTGGTAAATGGTTCTATTGTGATGGTCAAATTTTACTCTCTCTTTTTACAGAAGAGGCAGTAAAGACATTAGGCGATAAACATGGAGAGTTACATGATGCCTATATGAAAATATTTAAAATTTATTTCCCCACTACAAATAAACGCTCCCTTTTGGCAAAATTTTTTAAGCGAAAGCCTAAGATTAGTGCAAATGATGAATATAACGCATTGGTTTATCTCAAAGAGTTAGAAGAGGTGTCCAGTGAGTTGGTTTCCTATTTAAATATTATGGAAAAAAAATTAAGTGGTATAGATGAAAAGGTTTTTCGAAAACTGAGTTAATGTTATATTGATAAGAACCGATAAAGAATCGGCTCTTTTATAAAATAGCTATTTGTTAACAGCTATTTTATAGGTTGGATCATCCTCTTCATAGGTACAGAATGGTCCCGCTACTTTTAAAACAGCTTTACAATCTTCGGAGAGGTGTCGAATAATAAGTTTTTTATTGGCTTGTTTATATTTCTCTGTAATGCCATCAATCGCTTCAGCTCCTGAACTGTCCATTACTCTTGCATTTTTAAAGTCAATAATAACAGTATCTGGATCATTTTCAATATCAAACTGTTCATTAAATGAGGTCACAGATGCAAAGAATAGTGGACCATCTAACTCATAAACTTTTTTGTTATCTTCAATATATGTTTTAGCAAAAATTTTGGCATGCTTCCATGCAAAGACCAATGCTGAGATAATAATACCTGCAATAACCGCTACAGCTAAATCTTCAAATACCGTAATAATAGTTACAGTAATAAGAACAAAGGCATCTGCTTTGGGCATATATTTTATTCGCTTAAGTGAAGAGAATTCAAAGGTTCCAATACTTACCATAAACATAATTCCTACCAATACAGCTACAGGAATCGCAGCGATAACACCTGAAAAGCTGACGACTAAAATGATAAGTAAAACAGCAGCTGTAAATGAAGAGAGTCTTCCTAATCCACCTGAAGTAAAGTTGATAACACTCTGTCCAATCATGGCACACCCTGCCATACCACCAAATAGACCTGATGTTGTATTTCCCAAACCAAGTGCTACACACTCTCTGTTTCCTGAACCACGTTTTCCACCCATCTCATCAAGTACTGAAAGGGTCAATAGAGATTCAATTAGACCTACGAGTGCAACGATAATAGCTACAGGCAGAATAATTTTTAGGGACTCAAATGTAAAAAGTTGTGAGAGGAGAGTTGTATCAACAAGTGTGGGAAGAGTAACATTTGATAAGTCAGCTAAGTCCCCTACAATTTTAGTATCTATATTTGCAAAATAGGTTATAAGTGTGATAACAACAATCGCAACCAATCCTGCAGGAACAGCTTTGGTTTTTTGTGGTAAAAAATGCATAGTTGCCATAGTGATAAGAATAATAATATACATTATGTAGTTCTCACTAAAACTGGCTTTTGCTATCTCTAACCATCCGTGATACTGTTCGATATTTGTTGGTTCTAAGAATTTAAGTTGTGCCAGTGCAATAACAATTGCTAAACCATTTACAAAACCAAAAAGGGCAGGTTGTGGTACCAAACGAATAAATTTCCCCATTTTTAGAAGACCAATAGCTATCTGTATAAGTCCTGCAATAATCGATGTGACTAAAATATAGTGTAGAATCATCATTGATAGAGCCTCTTTGTCTAAATCGGGGTATAGGTGTGATACCGAGAGACCCAATCCGACAAATACAACAGCAACAGAGCCTGTCGCACCTGAAATCATCCCTGGTTTACCCCCAAGCAGAGAGGTAATAAGTCCAATAATAAAAGCCCCATAAAGTCCAACTACAGGAGAGACTCCTGCAATAAATGAGAAGGCAATGGCTTCAGGCACAAGTGCCACTGCAACCAATGCCCCTGATAGAATATCATTCTTGATATTCTGAGTAGAGTAGTTTTGAAGATTAAACAATCGAATTCCTTTGTAACATAATGGTGGAATTTTACCATAGTTACTCTAAGTAAGAGGGGGTTCTTTTTTATCATTTATAAATGATATTTCTCTACTCCACAAATGTTACACATCTTTTCTCTATACTTTTGCCATGAGAGACAAATAAATATCTTTTTATTATAAAAACTTTCATAAAAAAACAGAAGTTTCTATTTTATATTTTTTAACATATACCCAATAAGGTGCGGTAGAGACTTTTACTTTCCCTCTTTTTTACAACACTTCTCCTCTTTTAAAATTAAATATATTTTCAAAAAGGAGGGAATTTTTTTACTCTTATCAAAGAGATACTCCCTATAGTTACTTTTAATCAAAAGACTCTTTCAAAACTATGTTAAAATATTAGATAGAAAAAAGAAGGATAATTGAAATGATAAAAATGAAAAGTATAGTGCTCTTTTTTGTAATGTTTTTTACAATAGAGGGGCTCTATGCAACAGGTAAAATAGTCGAGTTAACTCAAGAAAATATCGAAAAGACACTAAATGGGAATCGTGTTGTTATTGTTAAGTTTTGGGCTCCATGGTGTGGTGCATGTCGCAAGATGAAACCTATTTATGATGAGGTGGCAAAAACATTTAAACAAGAGGTTGCGTTTGCTTCGATGAATACAGAGAAAAATAGTGAAATTACAGCACTATACAATATAGAGAGTATTCCAACTCTACTGCTTTTTAAAGATGGAAAAGAGGTTCGTCGGACAACTGGTTCTTTAAGCTCTTTGGAACTTCAAGAGTTTATAGACCCAGAAGAGGCGATGGCAAAATATAGAAAATCATGCAATAGTGGTCAGGGAAAAGCGTGTTACCATTTGGCCACTATGTATAGAAAAGCCAAAGATGTCTCAGGTACGATTGAAGCTTATGGTAAAGCTTGTCAATTTAATTATACTCGGGGATGTTTCCGTTTGGCGTATATGTATGATGAAGCAGAAGGGGTAAAAGAGGATAATCTAAAAGCAATTGAACTCTACACAAAGGCATGTGAGCAAAAATATGGAGTCTCATGTCATAATTTAGCACTAATGTATGAAGAGGGAGAGGGGACAGATATCAGTTTTCCTAATGCAATTAAGTTTTATACTAAAGGGTGTGAAAATGAGTATCGTAACTCTTGTTATAATTTAGGGTTACTCTATGAAGAGGCAAAGGCAGGAAAAGAGAATCGTTCAAAATCGATAGCTTTTTATGAAAAGGGGTGTGCATTAGAAGATCCAGACTCTTTTGCCAATTTAGGAGTTATCTATGCAGATGGGGAGTTTATAGAAAAAGATTTTAAAAAATCAGTAAAGCTTTTAACTATAGCATGTGAACATGATAGTGGCTATGGCTGTAATAACCTAGGATTACGTTATGAGTATGGCGAAGGTGTGTTTAAAAACCTTTTAATTGCAAAAACACTCTATAAACAAGCATGTGACCTAGAGTTTGAGACAGGCTGTGAGAATTATAAACTAATGAAATAAAAAAGGAGAGAGAGGTGAAGGGAATTATTGCAATATTTTTACTAATGGTGTTGGTTAGATTAACTGCAAACATAGAGGTAGGGTGTTGGCTTATTGGGCTCTTTTTACTTCTTTTTACTTTGATGATATGGCATCAGTTAATTGAGTTCAAGAAGGGATTGAATCTTTTTATTTGTCCCGCTTGTACCGAAGGATCTTTGTGTCAAAAGTTTTGTCAAGGTACAAAAGTTTATGCCACTATTGCTTTAATTCTTTCCTTGGTTATGTCGGTCTCTCTTCTCTCTTTTTTAATCCTTACTGAACGTTTTTTTATTTTAATTATTGGCATGGATATGTTTGTGTTTTACTATCTTTTTACCTATTGGAATAGCTCAACCTCAACAGAATTAACAAAAGATGCTATGAGCGTAGCCAGTGAGATGGCTGTCAATTTTTTTAATGTTTTACTTTTAATTATCATGTTGGTTTCTCTAGAACTTATGTATATAAAAGAGGTTATTATGACTCCTGAAATATTTGGGACTATTAACGAAACCGTCCATCATAGCTGTAAGGTCTTTCAGCATATTTTACGAACCAAAGAGTTTACAGAACAGTCTATCTATGCGATGAGAAATATAGATGGTATAGGGGATATTCTTTTTACATTCTTTTATATCTCAACACTCTCTCTCTTTCCTGTAACTGCCATAACTTTGCTCTATAAATTTGGTGTTAAATTTGATAAAAAATATTTAACAAAAGGAGAGAAGTAATGCTGAAAGCTTATCTAATTGGGGGTTCTATTATTGTAGGTACTATTTGTCTTTTAAGTAGCTGTGACAGTAAAGAGGTTGCAAAGGGTGTTGCCAAGAGTGAGTATAATGAACTAAGAG
>Ga0256827_10001200_pt1 | contig 16473 bp, 7 predicted proteins | sample CV84metaG_FD_185977 | JGI IMG/M metagenome (GOLD analysis project Ga0256827, IMG submission 185977) | Hydrothermal vent microbial communities from East Pacific Rise, Pacific Ocean - CV84 | ecosystem: Environmental > Aquatic > Marine > Hydrothermal vents | place: Pacific Ocean: East Pacific Rise... | reverse complement strand
CCAACATATAGACATTTAACATATCAGGTATAGCTTTACCTACAGTACCTATATACATATCAACTACTTTCTCTAAGGCTTTATAATGGAAGTCACTAATAGTATTCTCATCAGCTTCTCTAAGGTCTTTCATCATCTTTTTAACACTAGTAGGATCATTCATCAATGTATCTACTATTTCTTCACTAGAAGCATCTCCTAGTTCTGTATCTATATCTGAAGCATAACTACCTATATTCTTTATAGAGTCTTCCCAGGCTTTATCTCTAGCTTCTTTAAATGGCTTAAGCAACTTAGCAATAGCAGGTACTTTAATAGAGCCTTGCTCATTAGTTCCTTCTAAGTTAAGTATGTGCTTACTACCGTCTTTAGTAGTTAATTCTATAGACATGTTAGGACTCATTTTAAGAGCCTTCACAGTACTTTTACTTCTAGACTTACCATTAGTCATTATATTAACTTCTGTACCTTCTAGTGTGCTTATCTTGCTTTGTATAGCCTCTACTTGCTTAGTGTCATATCCATTAATATTCTTCATATCAATATCAACTCCCGATAAACCTACAGATGAGACATTATCAGCATATATACTTACCTGTTTAGCTACTTCTACAGCTGGCACATTAGCTTTCTTACTACCATTAATTATTTTACTTGTTAAGTTACATTTAGCCATTATTACTCTACCTTTAGCACTTGTTTATATTTCTTGCTATATCTTGAGCAATTATATCTAAACTTCTCTCTTCAGCTCTTACTATTAGAGCTTTCTTAGTAGAACCATCAGTAGTAACTCCTTCAGTTATCAATGCTCTCACTAGAGTTAATCCATCACTCAAAGCACTATCTATATCTTCTTTAGTTAAATGACTAACTAATCTACTCCATAACTTAACTACTACATCTAATGCACCTACTTCTCTAGGTATCTTATGGTCTTCTCTGAGTACCTTAGTAAGTAAGTCTTGTAATTCGTCATTAGCTACTAGTTCACTAACAAACTCTGCTACTCTTGACTTAACTAAAGCTTCATCAGTAACATTTTGCACGTCTTCTAATGATTGATTAGCTGATAACCCATATACTAGGTTAGGTATATTTCCTAGTTTAGTGTAAGACAATGTATGAGCCTTCTGTCTTAATTCTTCTAACTTCATAACTGTATCTGATAAGCCTGACTTCTGTAAAGCTCTTTCAGTAAGTGAATGCACTATCTCATGAACAAGAGTATTTACTAAATTACCTTCTCTACTTAGCTCTATTAAACCATCTCCATGATGGTATAAGCCATCTACATTCTTACCATCATATAATAGAACATCTTGCACTGTTACTGCTAACTTATCTATTGGAACTATACTAGATAAGAACTTTAACTTTTGTTTAGCTCTAGTAGCTTCACTTTTGCTGTTAGCTATCGAGTCTATATAAGCATCTAATTCTTTCATAGAGTTTAGTTCTACTCTAGTAGTAGGTCCTTTACTTCCTCCAGTGTTAGTTGCTGATTTAGCTCTAGGCTTACTGTCTCCCTGTGTAGTAGGATACTTCTTACCAGTTTCTGAATTGCTGCTAGGACTCTTACCTGTGATCTCACTAAATAATATAAGTACTTTAGCAGGGTTTATACTTTCATTAGCTCCTGTACTATTGTAAACTAATGACTCAGAATTCAGTACTTTATCCATGTTATTAATTATAATGTTTCTCTTAGTGTTCAATGCTTCTCTAGTCTTAGCACTGACACCTGCAGGTACATTATCTGAATTCTCTAGCCAGTTATAAAATGCTAATGTTAAGTCTTTGTTTGTAGCTTTAGGTAATACAAAGTCACTAGCTTTAGGATCTTTAGAAGGCTTAGATAAGAAAGGATTACCAAAGTCAGGGTCAAACTTACTTCTCATTACCCATAATGAACCTTTAGTCTTCTCTTTTACAATCTTAGAGTCATCTACTTCTTCTATAGCTTTTACTATATCAGCTTCAGCTTCTCTCTTCAGTGCTTCAGTAGCTCTAACAGCTTTCTCTTTGTAATCCTTCTCAACTGCATTAGCTATTAGCTTCTTTAAATTCATTGGTACATTGCTTTCTTCTAAGATATCCCATACTTTCTTTCTAGCATCATTAGCTTTACAACCCATTAGTTACATTCCTTATCAAACTCATTTAGTGCTTTAATTATAGCTAAATGTGTATCACTATACTTATCACCCAACACTTTACCTATGAGTACTCTATGGCTTTTAACATCCTTATTTCTTATACCTCTACCAATAACATTAAGTAATGCTCTACTTAACTCAGTATCATCACCTTTAATAAACTTAACTATCTTCTTAGCTGTACTAAGAAATCTACTAGCAAAGTTAGCTGGTGTGTCTTCTTCAGTTATCTTACCTACTTCTTTTCTAAACTTAACTACAGTAGCAAATTGTGAAGCTATATAAGCTATACCTGCTCCATCTGCTTCAGCTATGTTATATGCTTTAAGTTGAGTATTACTCATAACACCTTTAACAGCTTCTAAGTTATCTTCTATAATAGTCTTCTCTTTACCAGATATAACTGCTTCAGTAATCTCTTTAAATAACACATCACTTACATTCCTAACATTAGCTTCTATACCTCTATCTGCAAATGTCTTAACTAATGCTTCTTTAATATCACTAGCTTTAGTATCAGGCTCTGCTTCAGCTTTCTTAGGTTTAGAACCTTTAACTTCATAAGCTGAATCTTTAGTAGCAATCATATGATCTATTCTCATATCTTTACTAAATAACTCTTCTCTCTTAATCCTTACTTCATCTGCTAATTCATTAAACTCAGTTTGTATATCACCTATTGTAAGTGCATTGCCTTTACTGTTTTTAAGTACTCTACCACCAGTTTCTTCAGCATTGTTAATATCTACATCTAATATATCAGCTTCTGAACTAGCTTCTATAGCTCTTTCTAATGACTTAAGTGTTTCTTCAACAACTGAATAGTTCTTAGATACTTCATATACATTCTTATTGTATCTTTTAACAGCATCAGTAGCTCCTAGTACTCCTAATACAATAGCATCATGTACTCCTAAGTCACCTTCTCTAAGAGTCTTAGCCATAATAGTACCATCTATATAGTGAATAGGTAGAACTACACCAGAACTAATAGCTTCTTCAAATCTTGTAAGTAATGCTTTAGTAGTAATACTAGTAGTTCCACTCTTCTGCTCTATATTAGTATTTAAAGCTGTAGATACAGAGGCATTAGCAGCTGTAGCTTTACCTTTACTCATAATAGAGATATAGTCATCAAAGCCTTCTGTATTACTTAAAGGAGCTCTTAGAGCAGGATACTTGTTCATAAGGCTTTTAAGTATATCAGCCTCATCACCTTTAGTAGGCTTGTTAATGTAACTTAATTGTCTATCATAGTCCATGATAAATAATCTAGTCATAGCTCTAAAAGCATTTCTAGTCTTATCATTAGCCTCTATGATATCTCCGAAGTGGTGTTTAAAGCTAGCTTCTATTTGAGTACCATACTGGTCTGACATCATAGCTTCTAAGTGCTCTTTTAGTTTAACTTTCTTACCATTAACTATTATGTTTATATACTCAAAGCTATTATCTTTAAACTCTTTAATTAGCTTATTATGATTAGCTTCAGTATTGTCAATACCTTGTACTTCAAGTAGCTTATCTCTAAAGTCTTTACCTTTAACCACATCTACTATTATTGAAGGGACATCTTCAACTAGCTTAGCTCCTACATGTTTTACAATAGACTTAAGAGCTGCACCGTAGTTAAATGTCATAGTAGGGTTCTTTAATAGCTTTCTTCCGTAGCTAGTAACTGTGCTATCTATTTCAACTTTAGGTATTAAGCTATTAGCTATATCAAATAAACCATAAGTATTCTCAACAGCTGGCTTACCTTTAATAATAACTACTGGTTCATACTTTTCTATAGACTTAAGATTCTGAGCTGAAGTTACATATGTATCTGTAATATCTTTATCTTCAATCTTAGCTCCCATTGAGTTCTTATTGCCAAAGCTGAACATATTTTTTATAAATACACCACCTTTAGCTAGCCAATCACTAACACCAAGTGTAGTATCTTTAATAACAGGCATTTGCATAAGCTTAAGTATAAAACCACTAGTAACAGCATCAAACTCTACAGCTATACCAGTTTCAAACTGTTCTACACCATTTACTTTAGTTCTATTACTGTAAGCTTCTACAGCTAGTAAACCTTGTATAGCATGTCCTAAGTGCTCTGCTTCTAACTTAATAGCTTTACCTTTAGATTCTTTAAGTCCAGTATCTATTTCAGCTTTTTCACTAATAAGAGTCTCTAGCTCGGCCACATCCATAGTTAATATATAGTCAGCTACTTTCATATTAGTCTCTTCAGATAACTTATCTATAGACACACCAAATGATTGATTTACTGCTAACTTAAATACTGTAACATCTTTCTTACTATTCATCTTAATAAGATTGTTATGTTGTTTTAAAGGGCTTACTAGCCATCTATGTAAGTTCTTATTAGTCTGAGGATTAATACCTATACTGTCTAATATAAATCTACCATTCTTAGTAAAGAACCATTCAAACCACATCTTATTGTTTTCTTTCTTAGTCTCTACAGTATTATGAAGTTCCATTAAATCATCATATTCAGCCACCAGTGCAGCATTCTTAGCTACTTGTCCTTCTCTATCATCCTTAGCCATTCCAGGTATATACTTCTTACCTTCAGAAGCCTCTTGACCATTCATCTCTAAATCAGTCTTAAAACCCATTACTTTTAATGCTTGTTCTCTAGTGAACTTCTTTAATCTATTTACAGCTTCCATATGTACACCGTACTCAGTTGGCTCTAGTACATTAGATATAACATCTTTAGTTTCTTTAGGCTCAACAGTAGCTTCGTTCTTACTCATCTTAGATTTAGTAGTTACTTTAGGTTTCTTGAATAACACACCTTTAACAGTTCTCTCTATCTTAAGTACCTTTTCTAAGTCTTCAAACACAGCTTTAGAGTTAGCTACCATCTTGGCTTTCTCTTTAGCATTGTCAAGATGACTAAGTGTAACCATAGGTATAATAGATCCTTCAGCTACATCTGAGCTACTACCTACTATTTGATTATATTCTTCTACTTTAATAGAATTCTCTTTAGTCATAGGCTTTATATAACCTCTTTCTTGAGCATATAGTAAAGCCATATTACCTAAGTCAGTAGTAAATCTCTGTGATTCAACAGTAGATGCATCATCTTTAACTTTAATACCCAATGAAGACTCAATAGACTTGCCTAGTTTAAAAGCTACTAACTTTCTAAAGCTACCTTCTTTGAGCAATGTTCTCATAGCTGGAGTTACTTCATGTTCTTGTATAGTTAATGCTCTTGATATAGAATTATTATCATTCATACCAATCTCACTGCTACCTAAGCCTATTAACTCAAATACAGATGCTCCAATAGCTAATGCAACATTAGGCTGTATATCTCCATTGCTATCAAATAATAGAGATCTACCTGGAGAGTTGCTCCAATGCTCATATTCTCTATTAGTAGCTTTAGACTTATTAACATTGCCTTGCTTATCAGTAAATTCAACTTCTTCCATAGAGTTAGCTGGTGCTAATACTGTCTTTAATGTATCCATTACGTCATAAGCTATAGCAGCTGACATATCACTAATAGCATCTACTTTCATATTAGATGCTGATATTCTACTAGTACTATTCTTTACAGGTTCATAAATATTAGCTGGTAATGAAGCTACTAAGTCTTGTTTAACCTTAGCTAGTGATTGTCTTAATGTCTTACCTATACCTTCCCCAGCCTTAGCAGTCCTACCTTTATTAATACTATCACTTAATATTTCTTTAATAGCTTTAGTACCTCTAATAGAATCTTCTGACTCAGCTTGTTGCTCTTTAAAAGTAGCTTTAGCTTTACTAGCCTGCTTAGTAGTTTTTATTTTAGGCTTCGTCTTATCATACATAGCATTGATCTTAGTAGTTAAGGCTTTAGCTCCTTTCAATGGTCCTGCCTTGTCAAGTTTTAAAGCCTTAATTTCCTCAGCTATTTTAGTTTGAGCTTTAGCTAAGTTAACTATATTCTTTGTTAGAGTAGCTTCGTGTGCTTTACGCTCTTTAGCATCAGTAATCTTAGCATTAACATCTTCTATTATTTTAGATAACTTATTTCTAGTATTCTTTAAGGCTGCTGTCCTATCGAAGTCTTTACTTAAACCACCCTCAGAATTAGTTATGACATCGTTAATAGATTCTATTCTACCTTGTAACTCATCTATGTCAGCTATTACTGCTTCAGTAACTTTACCAGTAGTATCATTTTGTATAGATTTGATTAAGAATGCTTCAGCTTTAGACTTACCTTCAGTAGATACATCTTTAAACATATCTCTAATAGTAGTAGCTGTCTCTTCGTGTACAGTAGGTTCAGTGTAGTCTATCTCTTCGTCTAAGTACTGATTTTCATCATTAGTATATACCTCTTCATCCGATACATAGCCTGGTACTGTTGGAATTTCTATCTCATCACTAGTAAGTTGGCCTATACTTTGCTCTGAAGGAGTTTTAGTAGTAGGTGTTAGTACTTTATCCTCTACTTTACCTTTAGGGCTTGTAGGTGTCTTATCTGTCCGATTAACAGCACCCTCTTCTTCTAGCTCTTTAATAGTATCTCTTACTACTCTAATAGGTAGCTTATTTCTTTCAACTAAACTTATTAATGTGTTAGGTACGTCATCTTTCTCTTCTTGTAGACTAGTAAGTTCTTCTTCAGTAATAGTTCCATTATCTACATCTTCTTGAGTGTACTCACTATACTCAGGATCAACTTGTTTTAACTTATCTACTATAGTATTGTTAGGGACTTTAGACTCTTTAATAGCTTTAGCAGCTACTGATTCTCCTTTAACTTTATCAGTAACAGTAGTATCTTTAGTATCTACACTATCTTCAGTAATAACTTCATCAGAGACTGTAGGAGCTTCTGTAGGCTTAGAGTCATCTTGTGTAGGTAATGTATCCTTTGAAACTACTTCGTCGCTTGTAGGTACCTTATTTGTATCTGTAGGAGCTTCATTCAAAGCTGCTATTCTATCATTGATATTGCCTGTTAATTTGTCCATACTATTGATAGAATTCTCTATTTCACCCATAGTTTTATACAGACCAATATTACTACCTTTTGCATAATGAGAAGCTATATGTCCAATATCCATATCAAATGGATCGCTGTACTTACTATACTTAACAGGTATCTTAGTATAAGGTAGTTTACCGTGGTAATACTTTTTAATATGAGCTAATGCTATCTCTTTATAGTTATTGCTAGTTAAAGGTATACTTACCTCATCAGCCATTTTCTGGATACCTTCAGCCTCAGCTTCCTGTAACTTACTTAACTTAGCTGTTTGTGACTTTTTAAAGCTATCTAATCGCTTTAAGTTATCAGTAACAGTTTTAAATGCTTTATCTTGGCCTTCTTCATCATTATTCTTATTAGCAGTAATTAAGTCGTATATACCTTTCTTAGCATCTTTAAAGTAAGTACCATAACCTTTACTTCCTTTAGTAACTTCATCCTCTACTTGCTTAATAGACTTAAGTATCTTTACTTCTTCTTTAATAGACTCTACTTTAGCTTTAACTTCCTTAGCTTCCTTAGTACCTAGCTTATCGCTAGCTTCTATTATCTTATCAGCTAGTTTAGTATCTCCTGCTTCTTCAGCATTAAATATAGTATCTTCCATTATAGGGTCTGAGCCAAAGGATTTATTAATAGTATTTATAGTATCACTGCTCTTATCTGAATCCAGATCTTTTATAATATCAGACTTAGTCTGTTCTACTACACCTTTAAGTAAACTTTCGAAGTGAACTTTATCTGGACTATCCTCCATACCTCTAACTTCGTCTAAATGGTTCTGAGTTAATTGTAGTATCTCCATTTTAGGAGCTGAGCCTTTAAGTTTCTCTGCATACGCAGCACCAAATGCTTCTGTTGATTCTTTAGCAGTTCTCTTAACCTTAGTAGGTTCTTGACTAACTGCTTCAGGCTCAGGTACTTCTTGTGGTCCTGTATCCTCAGTAGTAGGTGGAGTTGGTTTTTTACCATCAGCTATAGCTGAGTATCCTTGCCCAGTAGCTGAAATAGTAGAACCAGCAGCCATACCTCCAGTAAATGCTTGTAAAGATGCTTCACCTACTTTATCGTAGTCAGTTAAGTCTTTCTCTTCTTTAGTTCCATACTTAGTACCTATTTGTTGAGTATAGTCCTGTACTACTTCCTCTAACCCTTCATAAGTTCCTTTACCACCTGTAACAGCTAGTACCTTAACTGCTGACTTAAGTGCACTTTTAGCAGCTCCTTCAGTACCATCTTTAATAACAGTTGATAGTAATGTATTAACTACATTAGTATCTCCTATTGCTTCTCCAGCACCTAATCTATTAAGCCCTGCTACGGCAATAGCTGCTACCCCAGTACCAAGTCTTTCAGCATTAGTAGCTGGTCTACCTGTTATTTTTTCTCTATCTTCTAACATTTCATTATCATATTTAGCAGCTAGTAACGAGAATGCAGTTAACCCAGCTTTACTAGATAAAGTTCCAACACCTCCAGCCATCTCTGCAAAACTTTCTAATGCAAACTCTGGCCCTGCTTTAGGTATAGCAGATAAAACTGCACCTACTATCTGTATAGGGTCACCAGACTTCCAAGCTGCGGATACATCTTCTTGAACTTCTCTTACTCTAGTATTGTCATAGCCATACTCATTACCAGTCTTATACTTATCAAAATAAGTAAAGTTCATATTCTTATCAAACAGCTTAGTCTTACCTAGAGTACCTTTAGTAAGTGCAGTATTAATATCATCTTCTGTTAAATCAGTTAATGCTTTAGCACCTTCCTTACCTATTCTAACACCAGCATCTATTATGGCATCACCAACTTCTGCACCCATACGTCCAAAGCTAAATTGTAAAGCATCTACCCAGTTCTCTACTCTACCGTTAGGTTCTTTCAACTCTTCTTTTAATTTCTCATACTCTGTATCAGTAAGTCCTCTACTAGATACAGGCTCAACTCCAGCAATCATAGCTCTCTGTCTGTCTATCTTTCTTTTACCGGATCCTTTACTGTAGTAATCCTCTGCAAAAGCTTTTCCGTGGTTTACCTCATATGCATCTAAACCAGCTTGTCTATCTCCTGTAAGTATTCCTGTCTTATCTTTACCTGATAACTTACCATCACTATACTTACCTAGTCCTCCAGTAACACCTGCGAAATGTAATGTATCCATATCTTCTATTCTGTTTAATGTGGCTGGTTGGAAGTTAGTAGGTATATTACTGTCTGGGTATTTTGAGTAGTAGTCTGAGTCATCTTGTGGGGTATTGAATTGTTCGTAGATACTTTTACCTTGTATACCTTCAGCATTAGGTACACCTCTAGTATCTGATATAGGTCTACCAAATGCACCGAAGTTACCTTCTGTAGCTCTTTGAACAGGTAAGTTTAGTGGAGCTTCTTCAGTACCAAATATATTACCTACTGGATGTTGAGCGATGTAGTCAGCCATCTGGTTATTAGTGTCTAATAGATTTAGAGCATCAAATGATTGCTCAGATCCTCTTCTATAAACATCTTCTAAGGTTACATCACTGAACTTCTTAGCTTTACTTGCAGTTCTTTCTGCTAACCTATTAGCTTTATTCTGAGTCAGAGTAGGCGTTACTAAGCTAGCTTGTAAGTCTTTATTATATTGAGTGAAGTCTACGTTCATGAGTAATTATCCTTAAGTTATATAAGGATAATTATAGCATAGTTACTAAAGTTTACTTGCGTGTGGAGGGTAGTAGTACTTTAAAGATAACTGCTCGGCTTGCTGCTTAGGTACGCCTGCGCTTATAAATCTTTTAACAGCATCTTTCGCACCACTAGCGTCCTTAAGTACGGAGTCTATTATATTTATTGGTACATTTCCTGTAATAGTGTCAATTTTATTCCTAGTAGTAGTGGTATCCCCTTCTATACTAAATATAGAGTTTCTTATATTATCTACAGCCTCGGCACTTATGTCCTTGTTACTTAAAAGACTGTAAAGGTGGTCTAAATTGGCCTCAGAAGTAGTTGTAGGTGCACTAGTACCAATACCTACAGTTGGTAATTGAGGTAACTCAAGGTCTTTACCTGTAAAACTCTTAACAATATCATTGTCAGTGGCAAACTCAGCCTGCCAGTCTACATCCAGAGGTTTGTTAAAACTAGCAGTAGTTTTACCGTTTTCAACTTTATCTTTATTGGAGCGAAGGTCTGAACCTGAGCTACTGCCTGTAGTCTCTAAGTTAACAACCTTATTGCCTTCAGGTTCTTTATAAATATCTAACAACTCCTTAGCTGTCTTAGCTTTCTTAGGTTTATAAGTCTGATACTTAGGCTCTTTAATGCTAGGTAAAGCTATAGGTGTACCTTTCTTAGTATGTTTAAGGTTACCGTCACTTATACTTTGTATCATTAGACTTTTAAGTGCTTCTTCATTAACACCTTGATCCTCAATCCAGCCAAAAGTACTTAGATCTCCAGTAGCTCCTGCTAGTACTCTAGACACGTCAACAGTTGTAAGTTTTTCCTTACCTTCCATTACTTTATTAGAGTTTATAGCTTTTAGTACTGCATCTATTTTGTCAACACTTTCAGAGATACCAGATGGCTCAACACCTTTGGCATCCAGTATACTAGATATTGTATTCTTACCACCTCCAGTACTTGATCCACCACTAGTTAAGCCTTTATTATAGTCCATTATAACTTTTCTTAGCTTTATATCAGAGTCGTAGATACCTTTCTCTCTGTCATATTGTTCTTTAGCAAGGGTGTTAAATGACTCTGCTTTCTGAGCTTCAGTCTGTACACCTTTCAATCTCAATGCAGCTTGTTGCTCAGCTATCTCTCTAGGGATACCTTTATCAGTGTAAGCTTTAATAATAGCATCATGTCTTTGAGTATAAGTAGCATCTGTAGCAGTATTAAATGATTTTAAATACTTCTTCTCAAAGTCAGCTTGACCAGTACCTTTACCATTGTCGAATGGGTCAGTGTATAAGCCTTTAGTACTCTCTCTCCAAGCATCTCTTTGTTTAGGCGACATTGCAGCTATTTGCTCATTAGTTCTATCTAATCCTTTAGTAACTAACCCCTTCTCGTAAGCATCGTTAGCTTTACTGTACTGTGCATTTATATCTGCCTCAGTTAGGCCCATACCTTGCTTCATACCAACAGTAGTAAAGTTCTTATTAAGATCAGCTAATGTATTTCTTTGGTCTACTTTTCTACCATACTCTGCTAGTTGATTATTTCTAATTAACTGTTGAGTATTGAACGCAGTTGCGGCCATAGCATCTTGAGTAGCTAGCCTAGCTTGAGCAGCTTTATACTTCTCAGCTTCTAAAGCTAATGCTTCTTCTCTCTGAGCTTGTTGAACATTAGCAGCATCTTGTTGTCTTTGATTACTAACAAAGTTATTCAAGTTGCCCATTAAAGCATTAGTAGAAGCATTTACATTACCTATTTCTATAGTAGGATTTACTAATGCTCCTCTTCTCTTAGATTCGTAGTAACCCATTATAGACCACCTAATCTACGTTGGAACTTATCAGTCTTAGCTGTTGCAGCTACATCTTGTTCTTTCTGATAATCTAAAGCATCTTCCTTAATCTTTCTATTTTCGTTAGCTACCCACATATTACCTACTAATGAAGCAGCTCCCAGCCCAGCTTGTGCAAGTCCTATAGTATTAGCTGTGGATTGGTTCTCATTTTGTACACCTAATGCAAAGTCTTTATTAGATAAAGCTTTATCTCCTGTTAGGTTGTATGCTTTATTGTAATTAGCAGCATTATTAAAATCACGCATACTTGAGTCTGTGTTATAGAAGTATCCTTCCGTCTTGTAAGTATTGTCAGCTTGTTTCACAGGTGTACCGGCCTTGATACCGTTTGGAGTGAACTTATCTTCCACCCAAGTAACACTGTTACTGATGAAGTTTTTACCATTTGAACCTGGGTGAGTTTTAGGTATTACATTAAACCCATCACCTCCAAGACCAGAACCACTACTGGTTGGTTTCCATACTTTTGCTGATTGAAATCTTCCAAAATCTCCCTGATCTGATAATGATTTGGCAAATGGATTGTAAGAGACTTCTACACCTTCTAGCCCACTAGCTACTTCACCAAATTTCAATCTATTAAGGTTTCCTGTTATCTGATCTTGGTTGACCATAGCCTCGTCAAAACTCATACTTCCGCCACTCTGCTTCATGTAAGTGTCAGGGTCCGCTTCATAGAAGTCACTACCATTACTGAATTTATAACCATTAACATAATCACTTAATTTAGGTTCTGCCATTATTATATCCTTTTATTTTATTATAGCATAACCACTTACCAGAGTGAGCTATACTTTACCGTGAAGGAGTTTTATCTCTTACACTACACATTATACCTAGTAAATGGTATTGTAGCTAATACATAGCTTATATGGCTGTATTTAACCTATCCAAATAGCATTGAATTAGTATAGTTACTACCACCATTCATAGCTTCATAATCAAATAACTCTTCAAATCCAAAGCTAGTAGCATCACTATTACCCCTACTTCTATTAGTAGAAGGATTACCTCTAATAAGTAGTTCAGGATCTATAACTGCAGTAGGGTCATTATAAAGCATGTACTCATAGTTAAGTATAGCTATATCTTCATCAGTAAGCATAGACTCCATCTCTCTATAAGCTTTAAACATCTTGTTTCTTCTAGCATCTGACTGTCTCTTAGTGATAAGATCCTGCCTATCTCTTAGCTCTGTCTCTAGGTTATCTAAGTTATTATATTGTTCAACTATATCATTGATTTGCTGAGCTTGTTGAAGTAGGCCATAGTACTTAGAAGCTGTGCCTGTTGCAGCCATTACTTGGCCAGTAGCTGAAGTATCGGTCGGAGTAGTAGGAACATAAAGAGAAGAAATAGCAGCAGCTATTGAAAGTGTTATCTGAGTGTAAGCTATTGTATCTTGATAGTATTTACTATCCTCATCAAAACTATTCCAACCCTCTCCCCATCTCTCATCTAGCTGTAGTAGCTCTCCAGTAAATATCTCATCAAGGACATTAAATACTGCACCTAGTATTTGACTATTACCATAAGCAGCATCTAAAGATGAAACTAGCCCAGCTATCATAAACCCAGCACATAAAGGACATACAGGTATTGTTACGTAGATACCGTACAATGCTAGCGCAATACCAGCTATTTTAAATGTATGTTCTAAGGAGTTAGCAAGTTCCCCATCATCTATAGACCTACCTAAGGCATCTACCTCATTAAATAGCCCACCTATAATTCTAAACGAACCTAACATAGGTTTCATGATAGGCATATCTTCAGCTAGTTTATCCAGTAGGATACCTACAGCGTACTCTTTCTCGTACTTATCTACAAGACCTTCGTACCTAGTTAATTCGGTATAGTACTCTGAGGAATCTATAGCATCTCTAACTTTATTATTATAAGATAATGTAAATATCTCACCCATAAAGCTGTTATCATCTATACCTGCTACATCTTCTTGTAATTGTTCTTGGAGGTCTTCAAGCCTATCAGCTGAGTTACTAATAGCCTTTTCATCATCCTGCCTGTCGCCAGATAACCCTGTCTGTTTAGCTATCTCTTCGCCAAACTCTTCTAAGTCTACAACAACTTTTTCAAACTTATTATATTCTTTATGTAAGTTAGAAGGTATGTCAATTACATCGTTTACTGCTTTAGCAATGCCTTTATCAAGATCTTTAGTAGCAGTATCTACAGTGCTTATAGCCGTGCCCAGCGGATCTTTAGTAAAGTCAGTAAACCCAGTCAACATACCACCTCGTCTAGAAATACTAAACTCAGAGTCAACACTGTCACTGCTGTAAGTTTGAGGCATTGTAGCCGGGTATGTAGATCTTGTATCCCTACTAACATTAAGGCTAGTATCTTTATTAGGACTAGATCCAGGTATTCTGGACTTTGATATAGTACTCATTGGTTACCTTTATATTAATCCCACTCTACTATAGTTTTATCAGTAGCACCACTACCGATAAACTCTACATCCTCTACATTTATTTTACCTATAAACTTAGGTATTCTATCATCATCTTCATCCTCATTACCATCATTGTAGTTAAAGTTAAATACAGTCCAAGGAGCTAGCTCTACTACCTTATAGCCTATGTTAAACATAGCGTTGTTACCATTACTGTTAGGTAATGTATCTGTCTCATTAGTTTCCTGCAACATATTCCCGAATGTAACACTGGAATTCTGTAATGTACAGTGGCTTGGTTTTAGAGCAAGTGAACCCGGTACCTTAGATTCGTCATCGAAGTCATGGTTGATAGTCAGACCTAAGTCACTATATACAGTTACACCGTCCCCAAAATATGTCAAATCTTTAAACTTATTAATAGTCTTGTGTGTAACAGATGCAGTACCAGTATTACGTCTTATACCTTTAATCTCAAAGGGAGAACTCTTACTTCTAAGCATAACTACCTCCTAGACTAGCTATCAGTCTTAGTGTAATCAGTAGCACCGTAGATAGTACCAGCTACTCCACCATTAAACTCACTAGGAACAATAGTCTCTATTGGGATTCTATCCTTATCATCTGTACCACCACCAGTTGCCCCTAGTATTTCATAGTTTGCATTACAGTTCTTATCATTGTCATCAGTATATATTGCATCATTATCAGCTGTAGCTTTTAAAGTAAAAGGAGCTTTACCCATTTTAAACCCTGTTCTTACTACAAGTGGTGTAGGAGCTCTATCAGGATCATCACTACCTTTAATCATATCATTTATAAGAACTCTCAAGTTATAGAAGTCAGTAGCGGCAGGTACAGCATCTGCTGCAGACATATATTTAAGGAACTCAGCAAATTGTTCAGCAGCTTTAGTTCTAATATTATCCTTACGAGTATGAATCATAATCTCTTTCTTCTCTACATTAAACTCAGTATCAGCTACTAGTTGTTTAGCCACTAGCTCTTTCTGATGAATATCTAGCTCAACATTTCTAGCTTTATTAGTCTTATCCACACTACTCATAAATACCTGGTCATCTACTATGTTCTTTTGTTTATCCCACTTCTCAGTTCTCTCAGTTACAACTTGAGCAGACTCAGCATCCTTACGTATAGTTGTTCTCTCGAGTTCTTTAATTTGAGCAGTATTCATATTAGTATCTCTTACAGACTTCTTTCTAACTTCAGTAGCTTGAGCATTGACTAGAGTTAATTGAGCTTCACTAACTGCATCCTTCTTATCTATAGACTCTCTATTCTTAGTACCCATAGTTTCAGCTTCTATTATCTGTCTTTCTTTAACCTCAACTTCTTTAGGTAGCATAATATTTAGTTTATAAGTCTCTACCTCTTCTTGAGTATCTAATAACACTCTTTGCTTGTCAGTTGTAAGTAGACTATCTGCTAATTGCTGATCTGACCTAGTGCTTGACTTAATAACCTCTTCAGTCTGAGCTGTTACTTGTTTACGTTGTGTAGCAGCACTAACTAAAGAATCACTTAACTGAGTGTCTGCTCTAGTACTAGCCTTCTTAATCTCAATAGTCTGAGCTTCAGTAGCTTTTCTTTGTAGGTCAGAACTTAATAGGCTATCCTCTAACTGAGTGTTAGCTCTTGCAGTAGCCAATGTAACTTCATTAACCTTAGCCTCATGCATTTCTTTAGAGATCTCTATATTAGTCTCTATCTGGAGAACTTGTCTCTCTACCAATATCTTATTAATAGCCGCTATCTCAACATCTAAGTCAGCCTTAGCTATCTGAGCCTCTACTAACTTCTCCTGTAATAGGAATTGCATACCATTCTGAAAAGCACTAGGTATCATAGCAGCATATACTTCACCTGCTTGGTCCTGAGTCAGTCTAGAAGCCTGTACTGCCTTATCAATATGAGCAGCAGAGATTGTCATCAAGTCTCCTACAAACCCTCCTACCTCAACAGTCTTGTCGCCTACTAGACTACTCCATTTAATGTCTACCATTATATTAACTCCTCTTTATGTTCTGTAACTAGTACAGCCTTTACTAATGTAATTGAAGGATCTAGTATCCTACCTTCGTATTTAACACTACTAGACTCTGTGTAGCCTTGCTCTAGTTCTCCAGTGTATTGTCTACTTACAGTATAAACTGGTTTAGAAGATGGGTGAGTTATTAATACCTCATAACCTTCAGCTAATAGCTCAGAGTCTGTACTATTATCAATACTGTCTAAGTAAACAACATTAGCAATAGAGTCCATAAACTCAACCTCTGCTGAGTAGTCTTTATAGAACTCAACATCCCTAACTACTGTAGTACTAAGTAAT
>Ga0256827_10001199_pt1 | contig 16480 bp, 21 predicted proteins | sample CV84metaG_FD_185977 | JGI IMG/M metagenome (GOLD analysis project Ga0256827, IMG submission 185977) | Hydrothermal vent microbial communities from East Pacific Rise, Pacific Ocean - CV84 | ecosystem: Environmental > Aquatic > Marine > Hydrothermal vents | place: Pacific Ocean: East Pacific Rise... | reverse complement strand
GTCGTTACAAAAAAAGATACAAAGCCATCTGGCAAAAGAAGTACTATGAACATACTATTAGAAATGAAAAAGATTGGTATGAAACGATGATGTATATAAAACATAATCCTGTGAAGCATAGGTTGGTGGATGATGTAAATAATTGGGAGTATAGTTCTTTTGTTGGGAGAGGGTGATATTATGCAATAATTGGTCGGCTGAAGCCAACCCTACACCCTTATGTAAGCATATTTCTTTATAAATCCCCGTAGGGTTGGCTTGCCCATTGGAAATACCCTTGGGGTGCAGCCGACCATGAATGTGACCAAAAATATGATTTAGATATTGACATTTCCACATATAAAGTATATACTATAATAACCAAAGTATATAAAGGAATTCTCATGACGGTAAAAGTAGAAAAATCTGAATATAAAAAAGAATTATTTTCTTTGCCTATGGATGTGGTGGAGACATTAAAAAAGTATGCAGAAGAGACACATAAGAAAAAAAGTCATATTGTCGCAGATGCCATTTCTGAGTATATTGCTCAAAATGAGAAAGAAAAGTATGTAGAAGATGCTTTGAGTCTTATAGGAATTATAAGTGAGGATACTCCTGATATACAAGAGATAAAAGCCAATAGAGAGGATATATGAAAAAAGTATTTTTAGATGCCAATATACTTATTGATATTTTAGATGCTAAACGTCCTTCAAGCCAAGAGAGTGCATTGCTCTTTGAATTTTTAGTGCGAGGTGTAAAAGAATTTAGACTCTATACTAGTTGTGATTTACTTACTACAGTCTATTATTTTACTATTAAGCCTTTAGGTCAAAAAGAAGCATTATCTAAGATAAAAAAACTAAATAAGGTGATACAAGTCATAGAGTTTGGGAATAAAGAAGTAGCCGAAGCCATAGAACTTATGGAAAGAAATAAAAAATATACAGATCTAGAAGATACTATTCAGTATATAATGGCAAGAAAAGAGAAGTGTGATTACATTATTACTAATGATAAAAAGTTTGCTTCAGGTGACGTACCTGTATTTGGTAGTAAAGAAGCTATAAAAGAATTAAGATATGAAAAGAGTTAAATGAAAAATAAAATAGTTTACATGGGAACACCCCATTATGCAAGAGAGATATTAGAGAGTTTGGTGCAAGCTGAAGATATGGAAGTAGGGTTGGTATTGACACAGCCTGACAGACCAGTAGGGCGTAAAAAGGTTTTAACACCACCTCCTGTAAAAGTATTGGCAGAAGAACATAGCATAGAAGTTTTGCAACCTAACCGTCTTTCGGATGAGGGCATCTTTGAAGCAATACAAGAGGCTAACCCAGATTATATTATTGTGGCAGCTTTTGGGCAGATATTGCCTAAAAACATACTTGATATTGCTCCTTGTATTAATTTACATGCATCACTTTTGCCACAGTATCGTGGTGCTTCACCCGTACAACAGTCTTTACTTAATGGAGATGAAAAGTCTGGTGTAACTTCTATGTTAATGGAAGAGGGCTTAGATACGGGAGATATATTGGAAATAGTAGAGTTTGTTATTCCTGAAGATATGAGATTGCATGCTCTCATGCAACAGCTTACTGAAGATGCATGTACTCTAACACTAAGTACGATACGTCATTTTAAAACTTTGATACCACAAAAACAAAATGAAGCAGAAGCAACACTCTGTAAAAAGATTAAAAAATCTGATGGTGAAGTAAATTTTGAGGATGCAACCAGTATTTATGATAAATATAGAGCATTTGAAGGGTGGCCAGGAATATTTGCACATAATGGAACAAAATTTGATGGTGTAGTACTTATGGATACCACAAAGGAGTATAGAGCTTATGAAATCCTTAGATTTGAAGAGGAGAGTATTATTCTTGGATGTCTAAAAGGCTCTTTAAAAATTGCAACACTGCAACCTGCATCTAAAAAAGCAATGTCAGCAAAAGCATATTGTATGGGGAGGGGACTAAAAGTTGGAGATTCTCTCTTTTAAACATTTACCCTCTACACAAACTTATTTACAAAAAGCTATTAAAGAGCAAGTATTGCATGCACCTATAGCTGTTATTGCAGATGAGCAGAGTGCAGGAGTAGGTAGTCGTAACAATGAATGGTCTGGAGATAAAGGGAATTTTTTTGCTTCTATAGCTATAGATTTAAGTAGTTTGCCAAAAGATTTACCATTAAGTTCAGCATCTATTTATTTCTCCTATATTATGAAAAAGCTACTTTTGGAACAAGGTGAAAATATTTGGTTAAAGTGGCCAAATGATTTTTATTTAAATGATAATAAAATAGGTGGAACAATTACAAAAAAAGTAAATAACACTTTAGTCTGTGGAATAGGAATTAATTTAAAAAATAGTAAAAATGGATATAGAGCCTTATCGTCTGATATTTCAGCTAAAATTTTACTTGAAAAATATCTGTTTGAACTTCAGAAATTTCCAAATTGGAAGCAGGTCTTTAGAGAGTATGAGATAGAATTTGAACTTAGTAGAAAGTTTTCAGTTCATATTGAAAAGTATCAAAATGAACATCAAATAAGTTGTAAAAAAAGCTTAGCAGATGCCTGTCTGTACGAAGATGGTTCATTATTATTAGGGGGTAAGAGGGTGTATAGTTTACGATGAGTGAAATTATAAGCATAGCCAACCAAAAGGGTGGTGTAGGAAAAACAACAACAGCAGTAAACTTAGCCGCATCTTTAGCTGAAAAAGGGAAGAAAGTTCTTCTTTTAGATATTGATCCACAATCAAATGCTACTACAAGTTTAGGTTTTAACAGATCTGATTATGAGTTCAATATTTATCATGTTCTCATAGGTTCTAAAAAACTCTCTGAAGTTGTACTTAAAACAAGCATAAAAAAACTAGATCTTGCTCCCTCTAATATTGGTCTTGTAGGTATAGAAAAAGAGTTTTATAATCCTAAAAAAAAGAATAGAGAATTAGTATTGAAAGAGAAAATAAAAGAGCTTTCAAAAAAATATGATTTTATTATTATAGATTCTCCACCGGCACTTGGTCCCATTACTATTAATGCATTGAGTGCTTCTGATTCTGTGATTATTCCTATACAGTGTGAATTTTTTGCATTAGAAGGTTTGGCTCAACTACTTAATACTGTAAGCCTATTAAAGAAGACTATTAATCCAAAGTTAAAGATAAAAGGATTTCTTCCTACAATGTATTCAGGACAAAATAACCTTTCTAAACAGGTACTTGCTGATTTGAGTCACCACTTTAAAGATAAACTTTTTCACATGAAAAAAGGGAAAGATTGTATTGTTGTCCCTAGAAATGTAAAAATAGCTGAAAGTCCAAGTTTTGGTAAACCAGTAATAAATTATGCAACAAACTCTAAAGGTTCCATTGCCTATAGAGATTTAGCAACAGTTATAGCAAGAGGATAGTTAAGATGGCATTAGGTAGAGGATTGGGTGATATTCTTTCAGAAGTTGAAGAGGCATATGAGAAAGATTTGTCAGGTATAGACAGCTTTGAACTAGAGAGGGCAGGAGAGAGAATAGAGGAGATACGCGTTGATTCTATTTCACCAAACCCTTTTCAGCCACGTAAAAATTTTGATGAAAAAGCACTTCATGAGTTAAGTGAATCAGTTCAAGAGCATGGTCTGCTCCAACCTATTATAGTAATAGAAAAAGAGGATGGATATCTTTTAATTGCAGGGGAACGTCGATTAAGAGCTCATAAACTTGCAAAACTTACAACTATTAAATCCATAATTGCCAATGTGGATATAGATGAGATAAAACTTCGTGAGTTATCTCTTCTCGAAAATATACAACGTGAAGATCTTAACTCTATTGAGCTTGCAAACTCTTATGCTGAATTAATAGAAGTTCATAATATTACTCATGATGAATTGTCAGATATTGTACATAAGAGTCGTTCTCAAATTACGAATACAATGCGTCTTTTAAATCTATCTCCTTATGTTCAAGAACAGATTGTCTCTGGAAAAATATCTCAAGGTCATGCAAAAATCCTTGTTGGTCTTGATGAAAAAAGACAAAAAATTGTTATTGATAGTATTATAGGGCAAAAACTATCAGTGCGTGATGCAGAAAAAATGGTTAAGAATTATAAGACAGATAAAGATACACCTATTCCTACTCCTAAACCAAGTTTGTTTGCAAACTATGAAAATGAGATAGAGACACTACTCCCCTTTAATCATAAAATTAAAGCAAAAAGTATTGAGATAAGTTTAACTAATGATAAAGATATTAAAAACTTTTTGGCATTCCTCAAAAAACTCTAAATTTTAACCAACATCTCATCTCAAAAATGATAAAATAATGCGAAATTACACGAGGAGTTTTAATGCTTGATATACATTTATCATTGATGTTATTCGTCTTAGCTTTATTCCTAACTCTTTTAGTTGTTTTAAATAATATGCTATTTAAGCCATTGATTAAGTTCATGGATGATAGAGATAACTCTATAGCAAAAGATTTAAAAGCAGCAAAAAGTTTTAGTGGTAACAGTGATGAACTCAATGCCAAGGCAGATGAGAATATTAGCAATGCTAAAAATGAAGCTGCTGCTATTAGACAAAAAGCAATTGATGATGAAAAAACATCTGCTGCCAATAAAGTCGCAAGTAAGCAGAGTGAGTTAGACAAAGAGTATGAAAGTTTTGTAGAAAAACTTACTTCAGAAAAAGAGAATCTTAAAAATTCTCTTCTTTCTCAGATGCCTCTATTTAAAGAGAGCCTTAACGCTAAGTTTAGCAAGTTATAGGAGAGGATGAATATGAAAAAAATAATATTATTGTCTTTACTTGTTTTACCTGCTATTGTTTTAGCTAGTAGTGGACATGGTGGCGAGGAGAGTCGTTACTTTATTCAAACAGGTAGAGAGAATGACTTTTGGCCTAGAGTAATTAACTTTACTATCTTTGCAGCACTTCTTTATTACTTAGCAGCAAACCCAATTAAAAACTTCTTTGTAGGAAGAAAAGAGGGTATTGCAGCACAGTTAAAAGAGATTGAAAATAAACTTCAAGCAGCTAAAGATGAGAAAAAAGATGCTCAAAATCGTTTAGATGAGAGTGGCAAAAAAGCTGAACAGATTATTGATGATGCTAAAAAAGAAGCAATTCTTTTAGCAGAAAAAATAGCTGAAACAAATGTTAATGATTTGGCTCTTATGGAGAAACAGCTTGAAGAGAAGATGTCTTTAGAAGAGAGAAAATCTGCAAGAGATGCAATAGATGAAATCTTAAGTGAAAATATTACTAATGATGATATCTTGATTAACGAATCTAAAGTTGTTGACATTATTTCTAAAAAAGTAGAATTGAAAGGGAAGGTGGCATAGATGGAAGAGTTAATCGCTAAGAGATATGCAACCGCACTCTCTTCTGTTAGTAATGATGTAGCAAGTATTGTAGAAGTACTTAATGCACTTACTGAAGCTATTGATAATAATGAAGTTAAAACAGCTTTAACTTCACCTATTATTGATGCTGATAAAAAGACAGAGATGGTTCTTTCTGCTATTGGTAAAAAGAGTGATGCAACACTTGTAAACTTTATTAAAGTTTTAGGTGAAAACAGAAGACTTGATTTAATTCCTGCAATTACTAAAGTACTTAATGCTGACTTACAAAAAGAGTCAAATCAATACGAAGGTGTATTGAAGAGCAAAGAGACACTTGGTGACAAAGAGTTAAGCAAGTTAGAAGAGACACTTAAAAAATATACAGGTTCAACGATAAAATTAACACAAGAAAAAACGGATCTTGATGGATTACGTGTTTCAGTTGATGATTTAGGTATTGAGGTTAACTTCTCTAAGCAGAGAGTTAAAGAGCAACTAATTGATTTCATTAAGAAATCTTTGTAGTTATCTAAAAGAAAGGAGTATCAGTGGCAGTAAAATTGCAAGCAGATGAGATAAGTTCAATCATCAAAGAGAGAATCGAGAACTTTGAGATTGATGTTGACATCAATGAAATAGGAAAAGTAGTAGGTATCGCGGATGGAATATCAACCGTTTATGGTCTTAACAATGTTATGGCAGGTGAGGTTGTAGAGTTTGATAACGGTGCTAAAGGACTGGTATTAAACCTTGAAGAGGCAAACGTAGGTGTTGTTATTCTTGGTTCAAGTGCTGGAATTGTAGAGGGTATGAGCGTTAAGAGAGTTGGAGAACTTCTTAAAACACCAGTTGGTGATGCTATGATCGGTAGAGTTGTTAACCCTCTTGGTGAAGCAATTGACGGTAAAGGTACAATCGAGGCAGCAGAGCATAGATTTGTTGAAGAGAAAGCACCTGGTATCATGGGTAGAAAATCTGTTCATGAGCCACTTCAAACTGGTATTAAAGCTATTGATGCACTTGTACCAGTTGGTAGAGGTCAGAGAGAGCTTATTATTGGTGATAGACAAACTGGTAAGACTACATTGGCGATTGATACAATCATTAACCAAAAAGGTCAAGACGTTGTTTGTATTTATGTAGCAATTGGTCAAAAACAATCAACTGTTGCAGCTACTGTTAAAACACTTGAAGAGCATGGAGCAATGGATTATACAATCATTGTAACTGCTTCTGCATCTGACTCTTCAGCACTTCAGTTCCTTGCTCCATATGCTGGTGTAACTATGGCTGAGTACTTTAGAGACAATGGTCGGCATGCAGTTATCTTCTATGATGACCTTTCTAAACATGCTGTTGCATATAGAGAGATGTCACTTATTCTTAGAAGACCTCCAGGTCGTGAAGCTTACCCAGGTGATGTATTCTATCTTCACTCTAGACTTCTTGAAAGAGCTGCAAAGCTTTCAGATGAGTTGGGTGCTGGTTCTATTACTGCATTCCCAATTATTGAAACTCAAGCAGGAGACGTTGCGGCATATATTCCAACAAACGTTATCTCTATTACAGATGGTCAAATCTTCCTAGAAACAGATCTATTTAACTCAGGTATTAGACCAGCGATTAACGTAGGTCTTTCAGTATCTAGAGTTGGTGGTGCTGCTCAAATTAAAGCAACTAAACAAGTTTCTGGAACACTAAGACTTGACTTGGCATCATTTAGAGAGCTTCAAGCATTTGCACAATTTGCATCTGATCTTGATGATTATACTAGAGGTCAACTTGAGCGTGGGCAAAGAATGGTAGAGGTTCTTAAGCAAGGACCATATGCTCCAGTTCCTATTGAGAAGCAAGTTGTAATTATTTTTGCTGGTGCAAATGGATATTTAGATGACATTGCTGCATCTTCAGTAACTAAATTTGAAGCAGATCTTATGCCATTTATGGAAGCAAAATATTCAAGTATTCTTGACTCTATTAGAAGTGAGAAAAAGATCACTGATGATACTGATGCAGAATTACGTAAAGCTATCGAAGACTTCAAAGCTTCATTTGCAGAGTAAGAAAGGCTTATAATGGCTAATTTAAAAGAGATAAAGCGTAAGATTGGAAGTGTTAAAAACACACAAAAGACGACTAACGCTATGAAGCTTGTCTCTTCTGCTAAACTGAAAAGAACAGAAGAGCTTGCAAAGCGTTCAAGAGTTTATGCTGCAAAATTGACTGAACTCATTGAAGAGATTGCTCAAAAAATGCAACAGTCTAACGCAGATGGGATTGATAACGTCTATTTTAAGGATATTAAAAATCCTAAAAAAGTAGATATTATTTTTGTTACTGCAGACAAAGGTCTTTGTGGTGGTTTTAACTCTCAAACAATCAAGAGAGCAAGTCAACTGATTGCTGAGTATAAAGAGCAAAACATTAAAGTACGTTTGAGAGCTGTAGGAAGAAAAGGTATTGATTATTTCAAATTCAATAATTTTGAATTAACAGATGAAATTGTTGGACTTTCTGCTGCACCTGACTTTAAACAAGCTGCTGAATTCATCTCTGATGTTGCTGCATCATACGTTAATGGTGAAACAGATAAGATAGTTTTAGTTCATAATGGTTATGTAAATATGATTACTCAAGAGATAAAAGAGGATCATGTTTTACCAGTTGATACGTCAAAACTAGAACTTAGTGTTACTTCAACTTCAGAACTTGAAGTTGAGCCAGACGATGATGACACACTTCTTGATGCTTTAGTTAAGCGTTATATTGAATATACAATGTACTATGCACTTATTGACTCATTGGCGGCAGAGCACTCTGCACGTATGCAGGCAATGGATGCAGCAACGACTAATGCTAAAGAGATGGTTAAAGAGCTAAATGTTAAATATAATAAAGCAAGACAAGAAGCCATTACTACTGAACTCATAGAGATTATCAGTGGTATGGAATCAATGAAATAATAGAGGAGAAGAAATGACAGGTAAAATAGTACAAGTCTTAGGTCCCGTTCTAGATGTGGATTTTACAGACTATCTACCAGAAATTAACGAAGCGTTAGAAACAACGATCGTAATTGATGGTAAAGAGCAAAGATTAGTTTTGGAAGTAGCAGCACAACTTGGTGATAATAGAGTTAGAACAATTGCTATGGATATGAGTGAGGGTGTTGTAAGAGGTCAAGAAGTTAAAGCAACTGGTGACTCTATCAAAGTTCCTGTAGGAGAAGAAGTTCTTGGACGTATCTTCAATGTTATTGGTGAAGCTATAGATGAGGCTGGACCAGTAGATGCTAAACAGTATTGGTCAATTCACAGAGACCCACCTGTATTTGAAGAGTTGAGTACAGGTACTGAAGTTTTTGAAACTGGTATTAAAGTTGTTGACCTTCTTGCACCATATTCAAAAGGTGGAAAAGTTGGACTATTCGGTGGTGCTGGTGTTGGTAAAACCGTAATTATTATGGAACTTATTAACAACGTTGCAATGAAACACTCAGGTTACTCTGTATTTGCAGGTGTTGGTGAAAGAACTCGTGAAGGAAATGACCTTTACTATGAGATGAAAGAATCAAACGTACTTGACAAAGTTGCACTATGCTATGGTCAAATGTCTGAACCTCCAGGAGCAAGAAACCGTATTGCTCTTACTGGTCTTACTATGGCTGAGTACTTTAGAGATGAAATGGGTCTTGATGTATTGATGTTTATCGATAATATCTTTAGATTTGCACAATCAGGTTCAGAGATGTCAGCACTTCTTGGTCGTATTCCTTCAGCTGTTGGTTACCAGCCAACACTTGCAAGAGAGATGGGAGCATTACAAGAGAGAATTACATCTACAACTAAAGGTTCTATTACTTCTGTTCAAGCTGTATATGTTCCTGCGGATGACTTGACTGACCCAGCTCCTGCATCTGTATTTGCTCACCTTGATGCAACTACAGTTCTTAACAGATCTATTGCTGAAAAAGGTATCTACCCAGCGGTTGATCCATTGGATTCAACTTCAAGAATGCTTTCTCCACAAATCGTTGGTGAAGAGCATTATGACCTTGCTCGTGGTGTTCAGCAAATTCTTCAAAAGTATAAAGATCTTCAAGATATTATTGCAATTCTTGGTATGGATGAGCTTTCAGAAGATGATAAACTTGTTGTTGAAAGAGCAAGAAAGATTGAAAAATATCTTTCTCAACCTTTCCACGTTGCTGAAGTATTTACAGGTTCTCCAGGTGTATATGTTACACTTGAAGAGACTATAGAAGGATTTAAAGGTCTTCTTGAAGGTAAATACGATCACATGAATGAAGCTGCTTTCTACATGGTAGGAAACATGGCTGAAGCTGTTGCTAAAAACGATAAGATAAACGCTAAGTAATCTTAGTTTCTTATCTCATAAAGGATAAATATGGAACTTATGAAGCTTGAAATAGTCACACCAAATGGTGTGATTTTTGACGCTGAAGTAAAACAAGTAACTTTACCAGGGGCTGAAGGTGAATTTGGTGTTCTTCCAAAACACGCAACCTTAGTATCGTTATTGGATACTGGTGTAATCATTGTCGAAAAATCAGATGGAGTTGAATTAGCTGTAGCTATTAACTCTGGATATGTAAAAGTTGATGAAGAAAAAACCACTTGTATTGTAGATGGTGCGGTTGCTCTCTCTGGTGATGATAGTGACCTTGCTCAAGCTCTTGAAGATGCTAAAACATTACTCAAAAGCACAGAATCTTCTAGTGTTGCTATCGCAGCTGCGGTTAGTAAAGTAGAGCATATAGGAAAGTCTCTGTAAATTGGAGTCTCTTCTAGATTATTTCATAGATAGCAGTGCAATTACTATTTTTGTACTGCTACTGCTTTCTATATATTTTATTACTACATTTTGGGTATTTTTTGACAGATATCATATTATAAATTCACGTATATCTTCAGAAGCAAAATCACTTAAAGCACTCTATACAGGTCAGTCAAAATCAGTGGCAAGTAATTCACTTATTTTTACTTATCTGTCTCGTGTTACAACTCCAAATAAAGCTATTTTACAAGCGGCATCTTCTGATGCTATTCGTGTATCTACAAAAGGTCTTACATGGCTCTCTATTATTGCAGCTACTTCACCTTTTATCGGTCTTTTTGGTACAGTTATAGGGATATTGGAGACTTTCTCAAAACTTGGATCCCAATCTAGTGCATCTTTAAGTGTTGTTGCTCCTGCCATCTCAGAAGCACTTATTGCAACAGCTACTGGTATTGCTGTTGCTACATTTGCCTATACCTTTCATTTAATATTGAAACGTAAGGCGTATGAACTCTCTTCTCTCCTTGCTTCTCAATCTGAAGTAATACTCTCACAGGAAGAGGAGTGAAAAAATTATGTTTTCATGGGATGATGATCCAGATCTGAATATTACACCTCTAGTAGATGTTATGTTGGTACTCATGGCTATACTTATGATTACTGCACCTACTATTAATTTTCAAGAGAAGATAGATTTACCACAAGGTTCCAAAACAGTCAAAGTAAATAAGCCTAAAACACTTACAATACGTATGGATAAAAATAGAAAAATATACTTAAATAAAGACACTTATGCTTTAAATACTTTTGCAGATGATTTTGTAAATCAGTCTGTTAACTTCAATAAAGATTCAGAAGTATATATTCGTGCAGATGAACAACTTAAATATAAAGATGTAATGTATCTGCTTAAAAGTGTCAAAGCTGCTGGCTTTGAGAAAGTCTCTCTTATTACGTTATGATGAATATAAAGCCTTCAAAACTCATACCGGGTGCATTGGCTATTGGCATCTATTTTTTACTCATAGGTCTGTTACTATTTTATTTCAATACACGAAGTGAAGAAAAATCTAAGCATTATGTAAAAAAAGATGAACATCGCATACAAGTTTCACTATCTGCTCCTAAAAAATCTGTAAAATCTAAACATGTTAAGAAAAAATCCGAAGTCAAAACAAAAAAGCGAGTTGTTCACAAAAAGTCTATAAAACCAAAACATCGAAAAATTGCTAAAAAAAAGATAAAAAAAGAGAAAATAGTAAAAAAGCATATTAAGAAAAAAGATACAAATCTCACTAAGCGTAAAAAACACAAAAGGGTTAAAGATCTTTTTGCAAATGTAAAAACAGTTAAAAAGAAAAATCTTATAAAAATTAGTGATAAACCAATAAAAATAAAATCTAAAAATAATTTTATAAAAGTAACTGAGAAGCATAAAAGTGCAAGTGAACGTATTAACTCGTCACTTAAAAATCAAAAAAGTAGTAATAGTGGTGTTGAGAATGCATATTTGGCAAAAGTTCAGAGTATGCTTGAGGGATGGCCAGCCCAGAGTGAATATGCAGGTCAAAAAGTAAAAGTTATACTATATATAAATCCTACAGGATTTTTTGAATTTAAATTAAAAAGAGTTTCAAACAATCAAGATTTTAACAATGGTCTAACTGAGTATTTAAAACAACTTCAAGAGATAGGTTTTGGTCGTCATAAAGGAAAAAGAACTTATAATTTTGAAGCAGAATTTATAGCAAAAGAGTAATATATTATAATAAAAAGGAGTGTCATATGATATTAAAATTAGGAATTCCAAAAGGAAGTTTACAAGAGTCAACCATTAAAATATTTAAAGAGGCTGGATATGATATAAAGGTAAGAGAGAGAAATTATTATCCATCTGTAGATGATCCTGAGTTAGAGTGTATGCTTATTCGTGCACAGGAGATGGCAAGATATGTTGAAGGTGGACAGCTTGACTGTGGATTAACAGGCTTAGATTGGATTAAAGAGAATCGTTCAGATGTTATAGAAGTGTGTGAACTTACCTATGCTAAACAGAGTTTCAAATCTATTAAGTGGGTTTTAGCAGTAAAAGAGGACTCTCCGTATAAGAGTGTTAAAGATTTGGAAGGCAAAACTATAGCAACTGAAGTGGTAAACCTTACTACTGATTATTTAGCTTCTCATGGTGTTAAAGCCAATGTAGAATTTAGTTGGGGAACTACAGAAGTAAAAGTACCTGATCTTGCAGATGCCATAGTAGAAATTACAGAGACAGGTTCATCATTAAGAGCAAACGATTTGAAAATAATAGATACAGTTTTAGAGACAACTACAAGATTTATTGCCAATAAAAAAGCGTATGAAGATCCCGAAAAAAGAGCAAAGATAGATAGAGTAATTATGATGCTTAAGTCTGTAATAGATGCAGTTCCTAAAGTTTGTTTAATGTTGAACGCTCCACAAGGTGAGTTAGATGCTATCTTGAAAATACTTCCAAATGACAATCCTACAGTTTCCCATCTTGCAAAAGGTGAATGGGTAGATGTTATGGCTGTAGTTGATAAAAGTTTTCTTCGTGATATTATTCCCAAACTCAAAGAGCATGGGGCAAAATCTATTGTTGAAATACCAGTAAGTAAAATAATAGAATGACAGAGTAATAAAATGCATAAAACAATAGCATATCAAGGAGTTCATGGTGCATACTCTGAACAAGCTTGTAGAAATGCATACAAAACATACAGTACAGTTGCCTGTGATACCTTTCATGAAGCAATGTGGCTAGTAGAGCAGGGGGATGCAGATCTTGCAATGATTCCCTTAGAAAATTCTACAGCTGGCAGAGTAGAAGAGATATATAGACTAATCCCTAAAATGGCACTACATGTCATAGGTGAACATTTTGAACCAGTTGTGCATTGTCTTATTGCTTTACCTGATGCAAAGTTGGAAAACTTGAAGTATGTTGCTTCACATCCTCAAGCATTGGCACAGTGTCATCATAATATTTTAGAATTAAACTTGAAAGCAGAAGCAAAACTAGATACAGCTGGTGCAGCAAAAGAGTTACTTGAGTTAAAAGATTTGAAAAGAGCAGCTATTGCCTCAAAACTTGCAGCAGATATTTATGGATTAAAAGTAGTGAAAGAGAATTTTGAAGATAAGAGTGGAAATACTACACGCTTTTTTATACTCTCTAAACAAGAAATTGTACCTACTTATGAACACTCCAAAAGGTATATTACTTCATTGATATTTCAAGTGAAAAATATACCATCAGCACTATATAAAGTTCTTGGAGGTTTTGCAACAAATGGTATTAACCTTTTAAAAATTGAGAGTTATATGGGAACTGAAATGTTACCAGGGAGTCAATTTCACATCGATCTTGATGGTCATATCAATTCGGAGGTATTAAGACTTGCTCTTAAAGAGGTGGCATTTTTTGCTGACAATGTACGAATACTCGGAGTTTATGAGAGTCATAGACATCGTGGTGTTGAGTATATGATATAAAAATTTCGTTGATTAATATTGGTTAATTAAATTTTTGATACAATTCTTGTATAAAGGATTTAATTTGCGATATCTCTTACTTATATTAATGTCACTTAATCTGTTTGCAGTTGATGCTTCATTTAAAATAGAAAAAGATGTGGAGCATCGTTCACGTATAGCAGTTGTAGATACTTCACCCTCTACAAATGAGCAGTTTTTCAAAATCTTACTCTCTGACCTTAAAATTTCTGGTCATTTTTTAGCAGATACGACACACAATAGAGGAGAATTAAATTCTAAATTTATTGCACCTGCATTGAAAAGTAAAGAGTATATACTTAGATATGCATTGACTCAAGGGTCTGGAACGAAACTCGTTGTTCGTTTGTTAAAAGCATCAGATGGTAAAGAACTTTTTAGAAAGAGTTACTCCATACCTACTATAACAAAGGCTCCATTTCTTGCACATAAAGCCATTTCTGATATTAATGATGTTTTGAAATATGCATCTATCTCATGGATTAACCGTTATGTTGTTTTTTCTCGCTATACATCTGCTAAACAGAGTGAAATTATTTTAGCTGATTATACTTTTAACTATAAGAAAGTTATTATCCGTGGGGGCTTAAATCTTTTTCCTAAATGGGCAGATGCAAATCAGAAAAGTTTTTATTATACCTCTTATGCAGGTATAATACCAACACTTTATCGACTCAATATCTATTCGGGATCTAAACAAAAAATTACATCTTCAGAGGGTATGCTTGTATGTTCGGATGTTAGTAAAAATGGTTCAAAAATACTTTTGACAATGGCACCAGAAGGTCAAGCAGATATTTATGAAATGTCCTCTTCAGGAGGAGCTAAAAAAAGAATTACTACATTTAATGGTATTGATGTAAATGGTAAATATGTAGATAATGATAGTCGTATTGTTTTTGTTTCAAATAGACTAGGATATGCAAATATATTTAAAAAGTCCATAAGTGGTAGTGGTGTATCTCAAGTGGTATATCATGGACGAAATAACAATGCTGTAGATGCACATGGAAGTAAAATAGTTTACTCAAGCAGAGAGAGTCAAAATAGTTTTGGTAATAATACTTTTAACCTATATTTGACATCTTCACTGGGATCGGGTACTAGACCTCTTACTGCAAGTGGAACAAATCAATTTCCACGTTTTTCAACAGATGGTTCGGTATTGCAATATATTAAACACAGTAGCCGTGGCTCTTCTATAGGTTATACAAATTTAAATAGCAAACAGAGTTTGTTGTTTCCACTTGGTGTAAAAAAAATACAATCTCTTGATTGGTAAATAAAGGATTTAACTATGATTAAAAAAGTTTTACTCTCAACATCTGTACTTGTTCTATTGTTTTTAACAGGATGTGGACAAAATAGTCCTGATTTGAGTGCATCAAACAATAATATTTCTGATGCAACAGCACTTTCGGGAGATACAGTTTCCATAAATGACAATGCTTATGGTAATGAATCTGGAGGAAGAGGCAATAGCAGTAGTGATGGCTTTCAAAGTCTCTATTTTAATTTTGGTGATTACAGTATCTCTTCAAATATGGAAAATGCTATTAGTAGAAATGTTAATGTTGCTAACAATGCAAGTGGTAGAAGAGTTAAAATAGAGGGTAATTGTGATGAATTTGGAACAGATGAATATAACTATGCACTTGGTCTGAAAAGAGCTAAAGCAGTTAAAGACAGTATGTCATCACAAGGTATAAATACAAGTAAAATGGTCATGGTGAGTTTTGGTGAAAGTAACCCTATCTGTACAAGTTCTACAGACAGTTGTTATGGTAAAAACAGAAGAGTTGATCTTCGTTTAGTAAGGTAAATAGGTATGTACAGTAAATATGTAAACAAATTATTGTTACTCTCTATGTTCTCTTCACTCTCTTTATTTGCAGACTATTCCGAATATGGTTATAACAATGAGTACAATAGAGGTACTAACGGACCTGTCAGAACATCTGTACCTGCAAAAGAGGTTATTATTCAAAATAGGAAAACTATAACAAGACTAAAAAGACAAATTGCAGAGCAGGGAGAGAGAATTGATGGATTGACATCTCTTATTGAAGGGTTAAATGCTTCTATGGCTGAGCTAAAAGCACAACCTGCTTCTTCTACTATCTCTTCTGGAGGAGATAATACGCAGCTTCTTAAAGAGCTTGGTCTTATGATAGATAAAATCAATGAGAATTATGTTAGTAAAGATGAGTTGAAAAAAGCATTAAAAGGAAATTATACTCCATCTTCAAAAATTACTAAAAACAGGAGTGTAAAAAGTGATAGTATAGAAGGAAAAACAACTTTTAAACTCTATAGTGAAGGTGTAAGACTTTTTATAAAAAAACGTTACTCTAAAGCTAAAAAAAGATTTACTATTACCGATACTAAAGGTTATAAGCCTGCTGCTTCAAACTACTACCTTGGTGAAATAGCATTCTATACAAAAAAGTATGAAGATGCTATTTTTTACTTTAAGAAAAGTGTAGGTCTTTACGATCAAGCAAGTTATATGGATATTTTACTTTTACATACAGCTATTTCGTTAGATAAAACAGGAGATAAAAGTCAAGCAAAAACTTTTTATAGAAATATTATAGACAACTATCCAGATAGAAATTCTGCAAGAATTGCTAAAGATAGGTTGAAAAAATAGTTATTTTATAAACAACAAACACAAACAGGCAAAAAGATGAAAAAACTCCCAATAGGCATACAAACATTTGAAAGATTAATAGAAGGAAACTACCTCTACATAGATAAAACTAAAGAGGCTTATGATCTTATAGATA
>Ga0256827_10001198_pt1 | contig 16487 bp, 15 predicted proteins | sample CV84metaG_FD_185977 | JGI IMG/M metagenome (GOLD analysis project Ga0256827, IMG submission 185977) | Hydrothermal vent microbial communities from East Pacific Rise, Pacific Ocean - CV84 | ecosystem: Environmental > Aquatic > Marine > Hydrothermal vents | place: Pacific Ocean: East Pacific Rise... | reverse complement strand
ATACTTGAACAGATAAAACAAATAAAAAAATTAAAAGTAGTTTTTTTAAATTCCCCATCAACTTATTACATAGGTTCAACTTCTCCTGAGGGTTTTGAGTATGATTTACTAAACTCTTATGCAAAACATCTTGGAGTTGAGTTAGATATAACAGTTGTAAATACTATAAATGAAGCTATTAAATTTAGTAATGACCCATCTATACATATCATCTCAGCATCTTTGGCTAAAACAAAAAATCGTATAAAAAAGTTTAACTTTGGTCCATCATATTTTGAGGTACATGAACAAGTTGTTTGTAACCGTAGTATGATAGCTAAAGGTACATTTCCAAGAGATATAGATGGACTAAAAGGTCTTCGCATAACAGTAGGCGAGGGAACAAGCTATAGTGATACTTTAAAAGAGTTAAAAGATGATGGTTACGATATAAATGCAACTTTAACTTTTGATTTTTCTACAGAAGAGTTACTTCAAGATGTAGCATCTCACAAGATAGACTGTACAGTAGCTGACTCAAATATATTTGCCATTAACCAACGATATTATCCTGAGATAGCCTTATCATTTGCTATAAGTGGTTCACAACAACTTGCATGGGTTTTAGCAAAAGATGCAAAAGAGCTAGAGGTAGATATGTACACATGGTTAAATGAGTTTAACCAAAGTGGAAAGCTTATAGCACTCAAAGACCACTACTATAGTTATGCATCTTTTTTCAACTACTACGATACCACTATGTTTTATAAACGGATAAAATCAAGACTACCAAGGTATGAAAAGTATTTTAAAATCTATGCAAAAAAGTATGGTTTTGATTGGGAGTTAATATCTGCACAATCTTACCAAGAATCTCATTGGAACTCTAAGGCAAAAAGTTTTACTGGGGTTAGGGGGCTTATGATGCTAACTAAACATACTGCAAAACTTCTAGGTGTGAAAAATAGACTTAGCCCAAAACAAAGTATAAAAGGTGGAGTGAGGCATCTAAATCAGATGCTAAAAAATGTACCAAAAGATGTAGAGGGTGAAGATAGAATCAAGTTCGCACTAGGTGCTTACAATGTAGGTATGGGGCATATTCTAGATGCAAGAAGATTAGCCCAAAAGATGAATCTAAACAAAAGTATTTGGAGTGATTTGAAAAAAGTTTTACCACTTTTATCTCAAAAAAGATACTATAGAACTTTAAAACATGGCTATGCTAGGGGTAATGAACCTGTACGATATGTAGAATCTATATATGACTATAAAAATATTTTACAAAATATGAACCATAAAGATAAAAAATGAGTAGATTAATAGCCATAGTATCTAAAATAGAAAGTTGCGATAACCTGCATATAGTTCAGTTTGATTTTAATGGACAAATTTTGACTATGATGAGTTTGGAACTTAATGATGCTGTTAAGATAGGTTCTAAAGTAGTATTAGCCATAAAACCAACTCATGTTGCTATAGGTAAGGGTTCTTTAGGTAGTTTAAGTTACTCTAACCAACTAAAATGTAAAATTGATACTATAGAAAATGGTAAACTTTTAGTCAGTTTAGTTTTAAATTTAGGTGATGATGTATTGATAGAATCTATAATTACAAAAAATTCAGCCAATAGATTAGAACTAAAAGATTTAGATGATGTAACAGCTATCATCAAAGCAAGTGATATATCTATATCGGAAATTTTAGATGCTTGATGTTTTTCTAAACTTAGAGTTTGAGCCTTTTTTACTATCTTTTAAATTGGCTAGTTTAACAACTTTGATACTTTTTTTCATAAGTGTACCATTGTCATGGTATCTCTCTCAAACAAAATCAAAAATCAAACCTTTTTTAGAAGCATTAACTGCACTCCCTATAGTCTTACCACCATCAGTTTTAGGGTTTTATATACTTGTAGTTCTTTCTCAAAATTCTCCTATAGGTACATTTTTTGAAGAATACTTTGGTATAGAATTGATTTTTAATTTTACAGGTCTAGTTGTAGCTAGTTGTTTTTACTCTCTACCTTTTATGGTTCAACCACTTCAAGGTGGTTTTGAATCTTTAGATAAAAATATGCTAGAAGCTAGTTATATAAGTGGAAAGAGTAAGTTTGAAACAGTGTTAAAAGTAGCATTGCCAAACATAAAACCAGCTCTTTTAACAGCTATCATCATAACATTTGCACATACAGTAGGTGAGTTTGGAGTAGTTCTTATGGTTGGTGGAAGCATCCCTGAAGAAACAAAAGTAGCATCTGTCGCTATCTATGAGATGGTAGAGATTATGGACTATACTTCTGCACATATATATAGTGGGATTATGGTAGCTATGAGTTTTATGGTACTTTTGAGTGTTTATATATTTAACAACAAACAAAATACTAAGTTTAGAGTATAATTATTTTTTTTCCCAAATAATTATATCTTTAGAGTTTTGTTGAATATTTAAAACTTCTGTATTAGTCGCGATATAAGATAAAGAATAATCAATATAAGGCTGAGAAAGTTCAAACATTTTTTTTGTTCCCTCTATCATTATATTTTTATAATTATCTAATCTTTTAAAATTATTTTCGATAAAAACTTTTCTACCATCAATATTGAAAAGTGGTATAGTCCTATCAAACTCTTTCTCTCTTGATATTATAAGTATATCTGGTGCTTTTCCATCTACTAATCTTGCATCTAAAGTTGGTCTATCTACTCTTACAGTATTTCCACCAATAACTAATAGGTCACAAATATCTCTCATAGCATGAACATTTGTTCTTGATTCTAATGAACTTACCTTTCCATCTGTTGAGCCATTTAGTCTTTGAGCCACTTTAAAAAATACAAAGTTTTTATCTTGCCATTTTTTAAATGGTTCTAGTAGTTTGTTACATTCCTCTTCTAAGACTCCATTTAGTATTTTAACACCTGCATCTTGTACTATTTTATTTCCATTTGAAGCAATTTTATTAAAATCATTTGAACCAACAAAAAGTTTTTTTATTCCAAGTTTAGATATAAGAGATGCACATGATGGAGTTTTTCCTACATGAGAACATGGTTCTAGTGTAGTATATATAGACGCATTATGAAAAATACCGTTATGATTTTTTAAAAGAAAATTATGTATATCTTGTGATATTTCTAAATCTAAGATAGATTTATCATTTGTAAGTTTGAAATAAGCAGATTTTAAAGCATTTACCTCTGCATGAGGTTCTCCAGCTTTTTGATGAGCTTCTACTGCTAAAATCTCTTGATATCCTCCAACTATAGTAGATCCTACAGCTGGATTAGGGTAAGTTAAACCTTGATATTTCCAAGCCTCTTTTATAGCAAGAGACATAAAAAAATTATTGTCTATTACCATTCAAAATATATTTTTGCTTTTGCTATCTCACCAAATTCAAGAACTTCTTCTTTTGAATCTACATCAACAAAAATTTTAGTACCTTCAACTTTAGTTATAGTACCTTTTATTTTATCTGAATTTATTAAAACTAATTTAACTTTTTCACCAATAGAAAGTTCAAAGTTTTTTATATTTTTAAGTTTTCGTTCAATTCCTGGGCTTCCAACTTCCATACGGTAATCACCTGAAACAGGAGGAGTTACATCTAAAAGAGGAGATATTAAACGGCTAAGTTCTGCACAAGAATCCAATGAAACTGGTTTTCTTTTACCATCTTCTATCTCAGTAGAGATAACTGCTATACGGTATATAGTCTCGTTAAATTCACTAACTGTAGAGATCTCATAAAGTGTCATATCTACAGATTTAACAAGTGATTCTATATCTTTTTCTAAACTCATATTTTACCTATTTGCTATTTTTTTAAAAAGATCATCAATGTGTTGAGCTTGTTTTAAATGTTCATCAAATTCAAAAACAAGTTTAGGACAACGAAACCAACCTTGATCTTTTTTACAATGATCTTCAATAATCGGACGAGCTTTTCTAAGTTGTTTTAAATAAACTTTTTTTTCTTCATTCGTAAAGAAAGTAGGGTCTATATAAACTTTTGCATCATCACGACCACGAGAACATTTAACTTCTATGATATCTAATTCATGAAGACGATTGTCATTTAATTGTGAAAGAGCCTCAGGAATCAACTCTGCAAGTATAGAGTCGGTTCGCTTTAGCTTTATTTGTGCTTCAGTCATTATTATAAAGAGATTTTTTGTTCAACTCTTTTGAATGTTTCAATAACATCCCCAACAACTACATCATTATAACCTTTGATGCCAACACCACATTCATAACCATTACCAACCTCTTCAGCATCATCTTTGAAGCGTTTAAGAGAAGTAAGTTCACCTTCAAATATAACAACACCATCACGAATAACACGAACAAGTCCACCACGGATAAGTTTACCATCAACAACCATACAACCAGCAATCATACCTTTTGGTGTTTTGAAAGTATCTTTAACATCAGCTTGACCTGTGTTTTCTTCGTTGTATTTTGGAGCCATCATACCAGTAAGCATACCAGTCACATCATCAAGAAGTTGATAGATTATAGAATAGTTTCTAATCTCTAAGTTTCTTTGTTTAGCAAGTGCTTTTACTGAACCAGTTGGACGGATATTGAAACCTAAAAGAATACAATTTTCACTTGCACTTGCAAGTTCAACATCATTTTCAGTAATTCCACCAACACCAGCAGAGATAACATTTACTTTTACTTCTTCATTTCTAAGTTCATTTAGAGATGATCTAAGTGCTTCAAGTGAACCATGAACATCAGCTTTAAGTACAATTTTAAGAGTTTTAAGTTTACCTTCTGCAATCATTGCCGTCATATCTTCAAGAGTTGCTTTAGTTGAGTGTGAAAGTTCTTTATGTCTATCATACTCATGTCTTTTCATTGCGTATTCTTTAGCTTCTTTATCATTATCCATAACTTGCATAACTTCACCAGAATTTGGAACACTATCAAGACCTGCTACTTGAGCTGTATGACTTGGAAGTAAGAATTTAACTCTATTTCCATGCTCATCAGTAAGTGCTTTTACCCGACCACAAGATGAACCACAAACAACATAATCACCAACTTTAAGAGTACCATTTTGAACAATTACAGTTGCAACTGGTCCACGACCTTTTTCAAGTGAAGACTCAACAACAGCAGCTTTAGCTTTTACTGTTTCATTTGCTTTTAGTTCTAGTACATCAGCTGTTAAAAGTATGTTTTCAAGTAATTCGTTAATACCCATACCCGTTTTAGCAGAAACAGAGATAAACTCAACATCTCCACCCCAATCAACAGGATTCATTCCACGCTCTGCCATTTGACCTTTTACTAAGTCAGGGTTAGCTGTTTCTTTATCCATTTTGTTAAGTGCTACTATCACTGGAGCACCTGATTCTTTAGCAAGTTTTATAACTTCTTCTGTTTGAGGTTTTACACCATCATCAGCAGCAACAACAATGATGATAATATCTGTAATATCTGTACCTCTTTGACGCATAGAACTAAATGCAGCATGTCCCGGAGTATCTAAGAAAGTGATAGCTCTACCATTTTGTTCAATTGTATAAGCACCAATATGTTGAGTAATTCCACCAGCTTCACTCTCAGTTACTTTTGCATCACGAATCGCATCTAGTAATGATGTTTTACCATGATCAACATGACCCATTATAGTAATAACAGGAGGTCTTTCAGTTGCATCAGGATCTCCTTCAATATCTTCTTTAGAACCTTCTTCATAGTTAAATGCATCTTTTGGATCAACAATTGTCACTTCAACATCAAACTCTTCTGAAAGAATCTCTATCTCATCATTTCCTAAGAAATCATTTTTAGTCATCATCATACCAAGATCAAAAAGAACTTTAATAATATCAGACATAGGACGATTTAATTTTTCAGCAAATTCATAAACACGAATATCTTCAGGAATCTCTACATGAGTGATAACTTCATCTACTTGCTTTTCTCTAGTATATTTTTTCTTTTTATCTTTACGAACATTTCTACCACGAGGAGCTTGTTTTTTATTTCCATTTCTACCAGCTGGTCTTGGTTGTCTTGGTTTTCTTGGTTGTTCAGGTTCTATTGGAGCTCTCTGAGTAGCATTAAGGTCAAGTAATGTTACTTGATCATCCATATCCATAGAAACTTCAGTCATAGAACCACCAAAAATATCTAATCGTTTCCCTTGTTCTTGTTTTCTTGCTGCAGCACTAGATGTCTTTGATCTTTTCTTTGAAGCAAGTTCTTCTAATACTTCTGCACTCATTTTTCCATAGTTAGAGACAGCTGCTTGTTTTTTAGGTAAGTTAAAGTTTTCTTCAACTTTAGGTCTTTTTTTCTTAACTATTTTTAATCCAGATTTTTTAATCTTAGGCATAATTCTAGGTTCTACAACTCTTATACCACTGATAGGATCTTTTTTAACTCTAGTTACTCCTACCGCAAGAGACTCTTCTTTTGGAGATTCATCTTTTTTTACTGTTTCTTTTACTGTTTCTTTTACTGTTTCAACTTCTTTAGTTTTTTCAGTTTTTATTTCTACAGATTCTTTTTTTTCTGTCTCTTCTTTTTCTTCAGTTTTTTCAACAACTTTTTCTTCAGTTTTTTCAACAGTTTTTGATTTTACAGATGGTTTTTGACCATTCATTATAAAATTAGCAAGAGACTCTGCTTGTTCCATTGTTAATGTACTTTGTGCTGACTTTACTTCTATCTTCATATCTGAAGCTTTTGCTATCACTTCTTTTGATGCTATACCTAGCTCTTTTGCAATTTCGTGTACTCTAACTTTTTCCATCATCAGTGATGATCTCCTTTAGTTTATTCATAAGTTTATCTTTATCCCCACTTTTGCATTGTCGCATTAGTGATTTTAAAACTTTTTTTTCTTCATTGATACAATCTTTACATATGTAAAAACTTCTACCATTCATCTTATAAACTTCTAATGAACCTTGGTTACATTGAAGTCTTACCAAACTACTTTGTGCGTCTCTTTTTCTACAAGAGACACACATTCTAATAGGTTTATGAGAAATTTTCATCATTATATCTAAAACTTGCTTTATTTAATAGAGTTTATCGCTCTATTATTAATCCACTGTTATCAAAATCTAAAATCTTCACTGTAAAATCAGGAAATTTTTGAGATAATCTGTTTGCTATCATTGGTGCATCATCATCGTAAGCCATTGAAAAGAAAGTAGAACCACTTCCAGATAATGTACTCATTAATGCTCCACTTTCATAAGCTACTTTTTGAACTGAAAAAAGTTCAGGTAGTTGTTTCATTCTAGCTTTTTGGTGAAATCTATCTTGAGAAGCTAACTTTAACATCTCCCAATCTTCATTAAAAAACGCTCCAACTGTTACTGCTGTATGAGTTAAGTTATATATAGCATTTTCTTTTGAATAAGATTTTGGTAATACTGTTCTTGATTTTGAAGTGTTCATCTGTTTATTTGGAATCACAACTATAGCTTTTAAATATGATGGCAAATGTTTATATTGAGAAAAAACTTTATTTTTTTCAACAGTAGCTGCATTAAAACCACCCATAACAGCAGGTGTAATGTTGTCAGGATGACTTTCATATATAAGAGCATGATTTAAAATACGGCGTTTAGAAACTCTAATATTTGCAGCTTCATGAGCTGATGCTATTGCACTAACTATTACAGCTGATGAACTACCAAGACCTCTTGACATTGGAATCTTGTTATAAAAAGTAAATTTAAAGTTTTGCTTTTTTTTAGTTAAACGACTAAAATGCTCATTAAATATACTTATAAAAAGATTATTTCCTTTTAGCTTAGGATTATTCTCACCTTCACCCTTGATGCTAACACTAAAAAATCTTGATTGACGAAATTCAACTTTATTTCTCAAATCTACGGCTAGTCCAAGAGAATCAAAACCTGGACCTAGATTTGCACTTGTTGCTGGTACACTTATAACCAATTCATTTCCTATTGTTTATCTTAACTAACAGCACCTATTTTGTACATTGGTGCTGTGTTAGTACTAAACTCATTATGATCAAGTAATTTAGGAAGTTTAAATACCGAATTTACTGGTTCATCAAATTTTTGAGTTTTTATTTCATCTGAAACTTTAACAAAATATAGCTTTCCAATCGCTTTTATAGGATTGTTTTCATTGAATTTAAAAGCATCTGTAGCAAAAAGTTCTATACCTTTTATAATGCTAAGAGTTTTTAAAAAAATATATGCAACTTTAATAGCCATAAAACTACCAGGACCATTTGCAAAATATAGTTTATTTACATTGTATTTTTGAAAAATATCATTATAGATAGTTGCCAATATATCTGAACTTTTTTCTTCACTTATCACAGTATCTATCAATTTAGAATCTTCATAAATACCAACCATAATAGGAGATGATAAAGCTATAAGTAATACATCTACTTTTTTACGCATAAGCTTTTTCTAGTTCAGATGTTTTTTCACTAACTAATTCTATAACTTCATAATTTTCTTCACTTTTTAAAAGTTCAAGAGTTAGTTTATGATTTAAGTCATGGCTACCTGCTAAGGCTTCATAGTTACCTACAAAATTCATACCTATCAAAGACATATCTCCAATAGCATCTAGTATTTTATGTCGTACAAATTCATCTGTAAATCTTAAACCCTCAGGATTTAAAACTTTTTTATCATCTAGTACGATAGCATTTTCAAGAGAACCACCAAGTGCTAAACCTTTGGAACGAAGGTACTGAACCTCATGTAAAAAACCAAAAGTTCTAGCACGAGAGATTTCATCTTTGTACTTTTGTTTAGTAAATTCTAAAACAAAGTCTTGATTTTTAATAACAGGATGTGGAAATTTAATCGTAAAATCATACTTTAAATCTGGTGATGGGGAAAGTTTTACATACTTTTCTCCCTCTTGAACAATCACCTCTTTTTTTATACGCATGATTTTTTTAGCAACATCAAGTTCTACTGTCTCTGCTTCATCAAGAAGCATACAGTAACTAACACTGCTTCCATCCATAACAGGAACTTCATCGGCATCTACTATAACTCTTAAATTGTCAATCCCATAAGCATATACAGCAGAAAGAAGATGCTCTATAGTTGATATAACAAATCCATCTTTACCAATAACCGTAGCCATTTTTGTATCTACTACATTTTCTGGTTTTAGAGGTATAGAAACATCTACATCGCTTCTATGAAACACAATTCCACTATTTGCTTCTAATGGTTCTAGTCTTAACTTTACTGGTGAACCTTTATGAAGACCTATACCAACTAATTCAACAGGTTTTTTTATAGTAGTTTGAAAATACATTTGTTATCCAGCTCTATTTATTAATTTTTTGGCATCTTTTATAACATTTGTTATGTTTAGTTTTATCCAAGTTGAGTCCATCCACTCTTGTGGTCTAACTTCTATACCTTGAACTAAAACACCAAAATGTAAATGGTCACCCATAGCATAACCAGTTTTACCAGTTCTTGAAATAACTTCATAGTCATTGGTAGTATCACCATTATTTACAACGATGCTAGAACAATGCCCATAAAGAGTATAAAGTCCAAGACCATGATTTATAATAGGCATATTACCATATAGACCATTATACTCAGCATAAACTACCTTTCCACCATTTTGTGGTTTAATCTCTGCGAGTGAATTACTAGCTAAATCTAAACCTAAATGATAAGATTCACTAAGGGGGTTTCCATTATAAGAGTACATTCTATGGTCACCAAAATGTGCTACAACTTGTGCATTTTTAAGAGGGTACATTTTATTTATTTTAAAATCAGTAATCATCTCTGTTGGTACTTTTGATGTTATTTTATGGATAAGATTTTCATTTTTCTCTCTTACTTTTTCATTTATAATTTTAAATTGCTCTAGTGGGTCAGTAACACCTTGAGTTTCAACAAATTCATAAGCTAAATCTGCAATCTTCCCTTTTAAAAATCTATCGCTTATTTTTATATGAGATACTTTATATGGTTTATTTTTTAGATATAAAGGTATATATGCTTTTGTACTATTATTTGCTACATCATCTGCAAAAATACTTGCTTTAAAAGTTCTTTCTTTTACAGGCCAAGCTAATAACGAGATATAGTATCCTTTTTTATAAAATGGAGTTACTTTAAACTTTTTACCATAATTTGTTTTGATATATATATCTTTTAGATTTTCATCTTCTGCTTTAAAAATAACTATAGCTGAACCACCTTTAGAAATTTTATATGAGTTTGAAACTATACTTAATTTAGGTCTTTTTTTATCTACTATTAGATTAAATGTATTGACTGCTTTATTACCTTCAAATAAATTCCATTTACTTTTATCTATAGCTTCTACCATTACTTGAATATTTTTATCATTCATAGCATAAGCACTTCTTGGTGGTTTAATCTCGATATTTATAGAATCACTATGTTTCATTAGGTATTCATTATATATAACTGTTTCACTAGAAGATGTTTTTAATGTTACTTTATAAAATTTAATTCCACTTATATCTGATATAGATAGATTTAATGGTTTTCTTAAATTCCAATAACCATTATTTGGAAGACTTATCGTTGGAGCAACCCTTTCAAACATTTTTGAATTATAAACATAAAAAACTCCACCTAGTAACATAGCTAAGATTATCCAACCTATTAATGATGACTTTCCTCTTCTTTTACTCATACACACTCCTTATTATATTTTCTTTATAAATTATTACTATTTTTTTTACTGTTGTTAGTGACAACGCTTCTTCTATAACTATATCAGCTTCTTCTACATTCGCACCACTTTTTTTTAAATCTTCATCATTTAAATTAAAAACTGCTAATGTAGCATTTTCTTTCAACAACATCTTATTTAATAAAATAGCTTTTAGTCTTAAACTAGCAAGTGATTGATAGTTTAAAATATTTTTTGTACAAAGTTTTATATCTGCACCACTTTCAAGCAATTTCTGTGCCATTAAAAAAATGTTATGATTTAATGATATTTTTTGAAAACCATTTGTTTCATATAATAAACCAGCATATAATGATGTAGCCATTTTTACATTTAATTTAATCTCATTTTTTATAAAATAATCAAATAGTTCGATAGAACTTATAGCATCTATTTGTCCATCTGCTGATGATGGAAAAGATGTTTTAAGTTTATTTTTCCAAGGTAGAAATTCTAGGTTTAAACCAAATTTATCATATTTGCTAAACAAAGAAACTTTTTTATGTAATTGTAGCAAATATGTATATAATGCATTAGCAGAGGCTAGTTGACCGATACTATTATTTTCGTCTAAAACTATAACAATATGTTTATAATTATCTATTTTTTGTAAAATCTTTTCCATATAAACGAGATTATAGACTAATTTCTATTCATATTGTTAATGAAACTTACCAGCTAACTTTTTATAAGTATCGCTTGATTTTAAAAGTTCATCATGAGTTCCAGCAGCAACTATACATCCTTTTTGCATAACTAGGATTTTATCTGCATCTTCTATAGTGCTTAACCTATGTGCTATGGTGATAGTAATCTTATCTTTCGTATATGTATCTAAAGCTTTTTGAATCCTTTTTTCACTTTCATTATCTAGTGCTGATGTTGCTTCATCAAAAAGTATAAGTGATGAATGTTTATAAATGGCTCTGGCTATAGCTACTCTTTGTCTTTGTCCCCCAGAAAGATTTACTCCAAACTCTTCCATTTTGGTATGGATGCCATTTTCAAGATGTGAAACAAACTCTGTTGCATCTGCTAAAGCTAAAGCATTATTTACTCTTTTTTCATCTATCTCCTGCCCATAAGCTACATTGGATGCTAAAGAATCTTGAAATATATAAACTCTTTGTGAAACAAGTGATATATGATGCTTTAATGAATCAAGTGTAAAATCTTTTATGTTGTTGTTATTTATAAAAATACTTCCCTCATCTGGGTCATAAAAACGGAGTAGCATATTTATAAAAGTTGATTTTCCACCACCACTATCACCTACTAGAGCTATGTTGTCACCACTTTTTATATCTATATCTATGTTGTTTAAGGCATAAGCATCTTCATATTTTAGTTTTACATTTTTAAATTCTATTTTTTGTATATCATTGTTTAAAATTTCTTTACCATCTTCAATTTTACTTTTTGTATCTAGTATCTCAAAAATTCTTTCACTAGCAGCTGTAGCATCTTGAATCTTTGCATAGATAGAACCGATACGACGAACAGGCTGAAAAATCTGTCCAACAGCTGTTAAAAATGCTATAAAATCACCAGGTGTGATGTTCCCATTGTAAGCTTCTCTTCCACCTAAAAATACAACAGCAGCAAGACCAGTTGCACCTATTATTTCAAGTATAGGAGATACGAGTTCCCCCACATAAGTGCTTTTCATATTTATCTTGAAAAATTGCCAGTTTTGAACACTAAAACGGTTTAGTTCAAATTTCTCAGTTGCATTTGCTTTTATAATCTCAGAGTTGTTAAAGACCTCAGTAAGTCTAGTTACAACATCAGCATTCTTTTCTTGTGAACGGCGAGAATATTTTTTAAGTTTCTTAGCGATGGCAAAAAGAGGGTATATAACTAAGGGGATTCCCACAAGTGAGTAAAATGCAAGATTTGGATTTAGGTAAATTATATATACTAAAAGACCAATAACTGTTAATGTTTCACGAAAAAGTTCAGGAAGCATATTTGATACAAAATATTGGATTCTTTGTATGTCGTTTGTTACACGAGATATAAGCTCACCACTTCTATTTATGTATAAAAACCCCATATCAAGGTTCATAATCTTATCTAAAAGTATCTCACGAAAACGGGTAACCATATGTTGCCCGATATAACTCATAAATACAGATTGAACATAACGACCGATACCTTTTACAACATATATCCCAATAAGACTAAGTGGGATAAGGTAAAGCATCTCTTCTTTTTGTTCTATAAGCATATCATCCATAACATACTTCATAATCTCTGCTGTGGCTATAGTAGCACCAACTGTTAGGATGATGCCGAAAAATACAAAGATGTATTGTATTTTATAACTTTTTATATATGGTAAGTATCTTTTCATAATTGTTTTCATAAGTGGTATTTTAACCAACTAAAGTACACATAATCTTAAAGTTATTTTATGCTATCTTACTTAACTTTAATATTTACGAATAAACACAACTTTAAGATAATCACCCTCTTTAAACTTTTCATTCACTTTAAAGTCTTTAGGTAGGGAAAAACTTTGTTCAACTTTGTACTTCAGTTTTAACTCTCTAAAAGCTTTTTTTATAAAGTCGTGAAAGGTCATCATACTAAAGTTTGCTGAGTTTGTTGATGCTACTATAAGACCATCTTTAGCTGTTATTTGTATAACCTCTTTTAGTAGTTTTACATAGTCTTTGTTTGCACTAAAAACTCTTTTTTTACTTCTTGCAAAGCTTGGTGGGTCAACTACTACAACATCAAAGATTAGTTTTTTTCGTACAGCATACTTGAAGTAGTCAAATACATCATCTACAACTATACTTTGTTTTTGTGTGTCTATGTTGTTTATCTCAAAATGTTCTTTTGTTTTAGCCACACTTCTTTTTGCCAAATCAACACTTGTTGTTTTTTTAGCACCACCGAGTGCAGATGCTACTGAGAAAGCTCCCGTATAAGAAAAAGTATTTAGTACAGTTTTTCCTTTACTATACTTATCTCTTAGAGTCTTTCTAACCTCTTTTTGGTCTAAAAAAACACCAACCATAGCACCATCATCCAAATAAATCGCAAACTTGATGCCATTTTCTTTTACTATGATAGCTTCTTTAGATTCATCTCCACAAACAAAATCAGTATCTTTAAGATACATTCCTTTAGCATCAAATCGTTTCTTTTGGTAGATGCCTTTATAATCAACACTCTCTTTTAAAGCGTCTAGTATATCTTTGCGAAACTCATAGATGCCGATGCTATACCAAGTTAAAAGATAATAACCATCAAAAAAATCTATAGTTAAACCACCAACTCCATCACCCTCACCATTGAAGATTCTAAAAGCAGTAGTATTTGCATCATCAAAAAAATCTTTTCTAAATGAAACAGCTTCTTTAATCTTTTTTATAAAAAAAGCTTTATCTATATTTTCATCTTCTTTATGAGTTAAAATCCACCCAAAACCTTTGTTTTGTTTTCCATAGTAACCTTTTGCTATAAAATTATTTTTTTTATCATAAAAATTTAGTATAGCACCTTCTTCTTCTTTTATTTTTGATAAATCTTGTATATATTCTGGTAAAATTAAAGGATAGTTATTTTTATACTTATCTATAAACTCTGGTTTAATTATAAATTTAATCATAAGATTATTCCCCTTATAAAGATATTGTGAATTTGGCACCGATATCAGTGTTCTCAACAGATAATATACCTGAACAATGTTCATGTATTATTATCTTACTCATATAAAGTCCAAGACCTGTTCCATTTTTATTATCTTTTGTAGAAAAATATGGGTCAAAAATTTGGTTGATAATATTTTTTGGTATACCACCAGCATTATCTGAAATACATAAACTTCTTTTATCTATATCAACACGAATTTTTGGATTTTGAATTTCATTTTCTACTAAAGCATCTTGTGCATTTCTAAATATATTTAAAACAACTTGAACAAGTTCATTTTCATAAGTTGAAAAATTTTCTAACTTTTTTATATCTAGTTTAAATTCAATATTTTGATTACTCAATGATGATTGTAAAAGTAAAGAGGCTTTATCAAATATAATCTTATAATTGGTTTCATTCTTTTCTTTTTGTGGTTTAAAAAAATCTCTGAAATCATCAATAGTTGCACTTAAATAATCTATGTTTTTATGTACTTTTTCCATAAGTTGAGCAACATTACTATTTTCTAAAATATTATCTTCTAACTCCATATCTATAACACTTATAGCTAAACTCATTGTATTTAAAGGTTGTTTCCATTGATGTGCTATCATCGCAATAGTCTCACCCATTTGTGCATGTCTCGATTGGATGAACATAATTTTATCTTTTTTACGGTTTTTTTCAACTTCTTCTTCTACTAGTTCTTTTAAATGTTTATTTATATATTTTAATTCTGAAGTTTTTTCTAAAACTTCCTTTTCTTTTTTAAAATAATCTATCCATAAATCAACTTTTAAGATAAATTCTTCAAAAACAAATGGTTTTTTCAAAAAATCATTTGCTCCATTTTTCAAAATATTTCTAATAATATTAGGTGTCAAAGTACCAGATAAAACTATAATAGGGATATATAAAAAACGGCTATCTTTTCTAATAAGTTCAAGAACTTCACTTCCATGCATATCTGGAAGTTCCATATCTAAAATAATCAAATCAAATGACTCTTTTTTTAAAATCTCTAATGCTTCTTTTGCAGTAAAAGCACTTTGAAGTATATAGTTCCTAGGTTCTAAAATAACTTTAATTTGTTTACATATAAATTTAGAGTCATCTATGATTAAAATTTTTTCTTTTATTTCAGAAGATATGAAATTAATAATTTTTATAATCTCAGAGATAGAATAAAGTAAATTTTTATCTTTAATAATATAATCTAATATACCATATTGAAATAACTCTTCTCGTAAATCATCATCTTGAAATGAAGTAAGAACAACAACTTTAGTTTTTGTTAAAGACTGTATATTTGCTATAAGTTCTGAACCTTCACCATCTGGTAAATGTAAATCTAAAATAATTAGGTGAAATTTTTCTACACTTAATAACTCTTTTGCTTGGGCTAAAGTAAAAGCTTGACTAACTGTAAAATCAAATTTTATAAGTTCTTTTTTAATAACATTATTAATTATTTTAGAATCTTCTATAATTAAAATATTATGCATATAGATTAACAAAATTTGTATTTTTAGTATTTGTCATTATTACTTCTTTTAATATAAATTTTTTAAATTAATTTTAACACTTTCTTATTAATAAGAAAGAAAAATAAAATATTTAACTACTCTTTTTTAAATATATTTTATCATATGCATTTAATATAACATTATAATCATAATGTAATGATAAATCTACTAAATCTTTTTTATTTTGTAAAATATCATTTGCTAGTTGTAATTTCTCTTTTGTAAAAATATTTATAAGTCCAACTTCATAATCCTTGAAATCACAACCATTTTGTTGCATCTTTATAAGTTCAGCAACTATATGACCAAGTTTTAAAGTTCCAAACTCTAGCAACTCAAGAGCCTCATCTTTATTACCCAGCAAAAGATGCATCTGAGCTTTAAACTCTCTCATAGTAAAATTATTTTCAAATATCACACCGATATATTTTTCCACATCCAAACTATTCTCAAGCTGTTCAATCTCATCTAAAATATCTTCAGGGTCATACTCTTGAAAGTTTAAAACCATATCTCTGACTAGCTTTGCATTATTTTTATTGTTATATATCAAGTCACTTATAGGGTAAACTTCTGAGATAGATGGCACTATAATTTGACAAGAGTAAAACCCTAGAT
>Ga0256827_10001196_pt1 | contig 16498 bp, 6 predicted proteins | sample CV84metaG_FD_185977 | JGI IMG/M metagenome (GOLD analysis project Ga0256827, IMG submission 185977) | Hydrothermal vent microbial communities from East Pacific Rise, Pacific Ocean - CV84 | ecosystem: Environmental > Aquatic > Marine > Hydrothermal vents | place: Pacific Ocean: East Pacific Rise... | reverse complement strand
AGAGAAGTTAAGACCGCTAGCGCTGATGGTACTGCCAATAGGTGGGAGAGTAAGTCGTCGCCACTCCTTTTTATTAAGAGCAACTCAAAAGAGTTGCTCTTTTTTTGTGTTTATAGCTAAAATCTGCCTGCTTACAGTTGTTATAAACATTTACAATATTGATACATCCTTTCGTAAAAAGAAATACCTTATCTTCGTTACTTAGAATGATGTGTATCGACAAAAGAATGAGGAAACACCTGCTTATTTTTATTAAAGGATGGCTTATCATTGCGCTAATGGTATTTTTTAGTGGCAATAGCAAAGCCTTCACCTCGGATTCATTACATTGGTCAACCGTCTCCTCCCCTATAAACTACGATATTAAGCAATTACACTTCTTCTCGCCGGAAACAGCCATAGCCAGCGGAAAACAATTACTGATATTTGAAAACGGACACTGGAAAGAATATGACGAACAAGCCCCGGCAGATATCAATATATTTTTCCCTATAGATGAACATTCATTTGTAATGTCTTTCAAGACTAAACTCCAGGAGTCTGAATTATATATTAATAACCATCATCAGTGGAAAAAGATTTGGAATCCCTTAGCCAATGCCATTTATGCCTTATACTTCAGCGATTTGGAGAATGGTGTTATTGCAGGATTGGGCGAAATAGCAGTGCTAAACAATGGTCGTTGGAACATACTCCCCCCTCCCACCAAAGAAACCATCAAAAGTGTTTTAATAGATGATGATAGCATCATTTGGGCCTTATCTTTTTCCGAAGGTCTGTTTAAATATGATGGCAAATGGAAAAGAATACCTCATTCTCAAGACGTTAAACTCATTCAAAAGTCACAAAACACCATATATGTTTTAGGCAAACATTATTTAGGCAGCATAAACGCCTCCGATTCATTAATCATATTGTCGGAATATGAGGGGCTGGAAGATATCACCTCTTTTAGCATGATCAATAAGAACGAAGCCCTGGCAGTTGGGCATCAAGGTTTGATTCTAAGATATAAAAAGCATGAATGGAAACGTGAAGAAGGTAGCACAAAAGAGAACCTCAATACGGTGTATGCCTTAAAGGATGGAACAGCGTGGGCAGGCGGCGATTATGGAATCATCTTGCATTATTCGGTTTGTGAAGAGAATGTTCCTAAGAGTAATGACTGGAAGGGTTTTAAGAAGACCTATTTCCATCGATATGCTAAAATAATTGATGATGAATATGGCGTGGTAGCAGCCGATTTTAATAAAGACGGGCTGACAGACATCTTCACCTGTGGTCTTTTTGAAGCCAATCATTTATATATGAATAACGGATCCAATTCATTTACCAATAAAGCTCAGCGATGGAAAGTCGCAGGGACCGAAAGCACACCATCAAGAGAATTGAATTTGGGTGCCTGTGCCGGAGATATTGATAATGATGGTGATGATGATTTATATGTGACTGTGCTTAATGGAAAAAATAAAATCTATAAAAATATCAGAGGTAAGTATTTTGTTGATTACTCAGATAACAGCCATGGCGTGGGCAAATCCACCGACAGAAGCAATTCTTCAATATTAGGCGATGTTGATAATGACGGGGATTTGGATATTTTTCTCACCAACGAAAACTCCAGCAACCGTCTGTTCTTAAATAATGGCGCCGGAATTTTTAACGAAGTAACTAAAATCACAGAGCTTGAAACTATAAATGGAGGTACCGGTTGTAGTTTTGCCGATATTGACAATGACGGGGATTTGGATTTATATGTGAGCAATTGGTCGGGATATAATATTTTGTACAAAAACCTACTTCAGGAAAGCGGCCAACTAAAATTTATTGATATCACAGAAAATGCCGGTGTTAAAGGAAAGATATTCTCGAAAAGCAATGCGGTAGTATTTGCCGACATTGATAATGATGCCGATTTAGACCTCTTCGTTACCAACCGAAAAACCTCCAATAAACTCTATTTAAACAATGGCAATGGGGGATTTACGGATGTCACAGCAGATTATTTGGGCACTGATTCCTTAAAATCTTATGGTGCTATCATAGCAGATTTTGATAACGATGGCTATAAAGATATTTATGTATCGAATGTTGGTAAAAATGTCTTATATAAAAATATAAACGGGACACATTTTATCGATAAGACACAAAAATACGGAGCGGAATTTGATGGGTATAGCACCGGATCGGCGGCTGCTGATATCAATAATGACGGATTTACCGATTTATATATTGCCAATTATCTGGAAGAAAGCAGTGCCATCCTTCTCAATATCAATAATAATAAAGCCTTTGTTCAAATAAAAATCAATGGCATTCAGAACAACCAAAATGGGATTGGCACAAAGCTATATATTTATAAAGAAAATGGCTTAAACCAATCAGACCAACTTATTAGTTATCAGGAAATCTCCGGAGGGTCGGGCTATGCTTCCATGAATCAAAGATTCTTACCCATAGCCGTGCCTCAACAGGACTTTGTAGACATCAAGGCTGTTTTCCCCAATGGAATCGTCAAAACGCTGACCCATCAGAAAGTGGGCAAAACCATCATCATCCAGGATGTATCGGGATTTATGAAACACCTACAGACATTTAAGCGCAGAATGCTGCTATTGATAAAAGATCCTCATATGCTTTTAAAGACTTTCACCTGGCTTTTCATCCTCCTTTTAATCAGCATCAGCATGATTTACGGTTTAAAAAGATTTAACTGGTCAGTGTTATACAGCTTGGGGCTCGGCTTCCTATTACTGCTTCTGTTTTATGTTCAGTTCGATTATTTTGAATATAAGAACCTGCTGTTCTCCACCTTACAGCCGGCCATAAGTGTGATCTTGCTTATCTTTCTGATTCATCTTTTTTATAGTAGAAAGAGAATGGAAAGCCTGGCCATCACCGAACAAGAACAAATACGCGAAAAACTATCGAGAGACCTACACGACGACCTGGCTTCTACTGTAAGTACCATTGCTATCTACCTCACACTCATCAGATACAATTTGAATAATAAAGAAGAAAAACTTAATGAACTATTGGATAAAACATCCTCCTTAGTGAGTGATGCTGTTTCATCTATCACAGATTTGATATGGGCCATCAATCCAAAATCGGAATCACTCGACGATTTGATTATTAGAATTAATAATAATTTCGCTACCGTATTTCATGAAAAAGGCATCCACTTCAATACAAGCGGCGAAGGGAATATCGAGAATCACTTTTTAGCCTCCAAAGCCAAACAAAATGTCTATTTAATCATTAAAGAGGCCCTCAATAATACGCTAAAATATGCCTCTGCCACCAAAGTAAATATGCTCATTAAGATTGAGGAAAAACATATTCACATCATTATCAATGATAATGGCACAGGCTTCGATATTTCAAAAGTGAAAAACAAAGGGCATGGATTAACCAATATGCATATCAGAGCCGAAGATATCAACGCGCGTTTCAACATCAAATCGGTGGTTGGAAAGGGAACAGAGATTCACTTTTTCTTTAAAACAGATATAAAATAGACTATGAACGATTTAAATAATATAACACAAATGCGTCATTGTATGCCAGTAGCATATCACCTACATTTGTTAGATTCTATATCATTATGATTAAAGTATCTATCATTGAGGATCACCATGATTTCCGTAAGGGTTTATCATATTTAATTAACGCCTCCCAGGGTTTTGATTGTATCAACACCTTTGTGAGTGCCGAAGATGGTATTGAGGGCCTTTCGGGACAGGAAGACGTGGTTCTTTTAGATATTAACCTACCCAACCTCTCCGGCATCGAAGCCATCCCACTCATCAAAGATAAATTCCCTGATATTAAGATTGTTATGCTCACCATATTCGATGATGATAATAATGTGATGAAAGCCATATTAGCCGGTGCCGATGGCTATTTACTCAAGAAAACGGCTCCTCCTCAAATTCTTACTTCCATACAAAATTGTACCGAAGGCGGAAGCCCAATGACCCCAAGTATTGCCAAAAAGGTCCTTAGTTTATTCAAAAAACACATCCCCGTCCAGGACGAAGATTTCTCACTCACACAACGTGAACAAGAAATCCTTCAGCTCTTAGTAGAAGGCCTTGACAATCTGACCATAGCCGAGAAATTGTTTATCAGTATACAGACTGTCAGAAATCATATCCGACACATTTATCACAAATTACAAGTACACTCCAAATCGCAAGCGGTTGTAAAAGCCATCCGCAAAGGCCTGGTATAAGAAATCACGATAAAATGACCTATTTGTGTCATTGATTAAATGCATAATATACCTGATATTCGCCCTATGATTCAGATAACATTATAAAAAAACATATTATGAAACGGTATATCCCAACAATCTTAGCTTTATTATTTACAGTATTTATTCTCGCCAGTTGCGAGAAAGATGATACCACACCCGAAGAAGAAACTCCCCCTCAGGACGAGCCTTCGTTAAGTGTTGATTTTTTAACTTTTTACAAACCCGATTCCGAGAATATCTTGGGAACAGAAAAGCTGGTAGTAAAATTAAGCGTTAGTAATGGTAACATCACCTACTCTCCTATTTTGGATGTCTACCCCGAAAATATCGTTACCGACTGCAGCATCAACAACAATATGGTGGCTCTTGGTCTCAACTGGCGCGACTTTGACAATAAAGGAATTTACTTTGATATGAATGCCGATTCCTATTATGAATTCCCCCTTGTTCAACCGAGTGAAGACAGCGATTATTCTTATTTCCAGGCTTCTACGGCTGATGTCTCCAATAATGGAATGATTATTTATTCTTCGGCTACCAACGACATCAATTATGGCGATGAATACAGAGCTTTTCTTTTGAGGGTAGACCCATCTGACAACACAGCAGAGGCGGCTATCAACCCAAATGAGTTCGTTTTTTCACAACCCGAAATGGGTGAAGATACCGATATGTCTCAATTTAACCGTTTGCTCTTTGCCTCGGCAGACGGCAAATATGCCTTTGGCCATTTGGAAGCCTATGGCACCGAAGGAGGAGGCATCCACTGGGATTATAAAATCCTGTTCAAATATGATTTTGAAACAAAGACCTATTATCGTCTGGGAGATCCCGACGACAGTAATGTAAACATCAAAGGTATGACCTCCAATAAGAAATATATCATCTATTCCAATAGTGGTACTTATAAGGTTCTAAACCTCGAAACCAATGCTACCAGTCAACCCACTAATATTAACAATTTGGTGAATGTTCAGGAAAACAGCTGGGGACCCAATGGCCCTTGTGTGGGATCTACTGCAGGAGATATCTGGAATAAAGATTTTGTAAATGACAAAGAATTCGTGGTATGCCATATGAGTGGCTCACCTTATAATTGTATGTTCGCTGAGGATGGTAAAAAAATATTCTTCACTTTAAATGGTAGTGATCATAAATATTTATGTGTCACTAGTGGTATTGAAGAAAACAGTACCTACGACACTATTGGCACATTCCCACTAGAATTTGACCGCTTAGTAATGGTAAAATAGTTTTTTTACTTATCAGGGCTAATACTTCAGTTCTTTACACACAAAGAATGCAGGTATTAGCCCTGTAAATGCCTTTTCTTTTTTTCAATAAACATTTATTAGTTTATCTTTGCAGCCAAAATAACACATTGCAAAAAAAGATACTTTTCATAATAATTTTGGTTCTTATCATCCTTTTTATAAGAATGTGTTTAATGGAATATGAAGAAGATAAAGTGCCTAAGAAGGATGATATTGCAAGTCCCGAAAAGCTATCAATCTACCACCATCCCAGTATTATCATCCTAGATAAAAATTGGGATCCCTCTGAAAAAGATTCTTTATTAAATAAAGAAGATATCTCTCCTGCTGTTAGTGTTTCGGACAGCGATATTCTACAATTTATTACCACTGCAGGAGATACAATTGAATATCAGAAAAAACAAATCAGGTCTAAGAATCCTATTATCATCTTTAGTCCCGATGATGGTCCTGTATTAACATCATTGGAAAAATTCACTAAGCTTTATCATTTTTATTTTCCACTAGAGACTGATACTGTTATTATTATAAAAAAAGAAGAAAAAAAGACTGACGAAATAACGAAAGCTCCTCAGGAAATTGAGATAATCGAACGAGAAACTATAGATGGCATCACATCCATAAGCACTTTTCCATATTTTGAGATTGAGAAGAAGGACACCTTGAGGAAAAAAGCACAAATAGACATATATCCCGAAAACCTCTCATACCCAATTATTAATAATAATCAGGCTTTGCTTATTCGGTTCGATAACGATTTTTGGGATTATACCGATTATTATTATACCAATGGTGCTGCCATAGGCTACACCCATCCCATTTTTGCTTCCTCTCCTGTTTCGCGTCTTTTAGTATCTAACGGAAACAGTGGTGTTGATTATTATGGTTTGCAAGTGGTTCAGCATATGTATACAGGCTTACAACCCAAGGTGGATACTATTGTTCAGGGCGACCGGCCCTGGTCGGCTTATACTACCATCGGTCAGTATTTAACCTCCTATGATATCCAACATAAAATCAAACATTATTCCGAGTTTAATATTGGATTAATTGGACGTGAGAGTGGCGGTGGCTTTGTTCAGAATTTCGTTCACGTTATTTTACCTAATAATTCAGCTCCCAAAGGCTGGGATAATCAAATAGCCACCGATATCATTATCGATTACCAATATAAAATACTTAAGGAATTCTATAGCGCAAATCACTTTGAATCCTACTTAACAGGTAGTGCTCAGGCAGGTACTTTAAGAGATAATGTCGGCTGGGGATTTGGACTTCGTTATGGTAAGTTTATCCCTTTCTATCAGGACGTAAGTATTTATCATAGAAAACGAAAAGCAGCTCCTTATGCCCGAAAATTCCGCTATAATCTGGTCTTTAATATCGAGACCCGGCTGATAGGATACGATGCCACACTACAAGGTGGTATGTTTAATAAAGAAAGTGTTTACGTATTACCTTCGGCTTCTCTCAACCGCTTTGTACTGGAATCGTATGCCGGTTTTGAGGTTTCGTTTGGACAATGGGAACTACAATTCCTGCAATATTGGAAATCAAGAGAATTTCATACGGGCGAAGATCATAAATATGTAAGCGTAAAACTGAATGTGGCTTTTTAAACCTTAAAGAGATTTTTTGTTTATCTTCCCCATCTGTTTTAACAAATTAAAGATATGTTCAAGGACTCTTACGATGTTATTATTATTGGTGCAGGAATCAGTGGTTTAACCTCCTCTGCCCTATTGAGTAAGGCTGGCCTATCGTCTTGTGTCATCGAGATGGATAAGAAAGTAGGGGGCTATCTGGCAGGTTTCGACAGAAAAGAGTTTCGTTTCGACTCCGCCATTCATTGGTTGAACAACTGTGGAGATAAGGGTTGGGTGAACAAAATATTTACAATTATTGGTGAAGATTTTCCCAAAGCCAAAGAACAGCAAAACATACGCCGCTTTATCAGTGATGGCATCAACTACCTGGTAACTAATAAGCCTGACAAACTGAAAGAACAATGGATAAAGGAATTTCCCGAAGATAAAAAAGGGATAATTCGTTTTTTTAATGATGCCGAAAAGATTGCCAACTCTTTTGACGATTATATCAATCTGGGTCGTAGTGTTGATACCATGTCGGTTTTGGAGAAGGCCAGATATGGACTGAGAATGTTAAATTTTGCCATCCCATTTATCCCACAGGTGAAATATACCGGTCATGAGGGCATGAATAAAGGCTTATCGAAATACTTCACTTCGGACACACTGAAGGCCATTTTTAGCTCCGAACCCGATTTACTCTCTTGCCTGATACCCATTGCCTGGGCTTACTCCAATAACTTCCAAACACCTCCTGCAGGAGGTAGCCAGGCCTATCCCGAATGGTTGGCACATGCCGCTAACCAACTGGGTGCCGATATCATCTGCGATGCCAAAGTAACTTCAATTCTTACTAAAAACAATACTGCCACAGGGGTTCAGCTCGTTTATAAGAATCATGATATCGAACTCAAAAGCAAATATGTGATCGCAGCCAGCGATGCCGAGAGCCTATATAAAAAACTCCTGAGTCCGGACTTAATCTCCGAGAAAAAGAAGTCGTCCCTCAAGAATGCCCAACTCTATTCCTCAGCTTTTTCGGTTTCCATTGCCATTGATTGCAGCCCTGAAGAATTAGGGCTGGGTGAAGAAAACATTTACTTATTCGACAGGAAGTTAAGCAGGAAAGAACTGGGAGACGGAGACCCCCATAAAAGCGGGATTCATATCATGGCCTCATCTGTTCGAGATAAAAGCCTGGCTCCAAACAAAAAAGGTACCATCACTTTATTTATTCCTGCCTGGATTCATCAGTTTAATCACTGGGCATGTAGCCTTGATGAAAATGGCGATTATATCAGAACAAAAGAATATAAAGCACTTAAAGAGAAGCATACACAAATACTATTTGACAGAATTGAACAAAAACTTATTCCCGGTTTCAGAAAGCATATTCTTTTTTATGAGAGTGCCACGCCTATAACACACCTGAGATATACCGGCAATAAAAACGGTAGTATGATGGGACAAAAACCTGGTAAAGAAAATATGAAGAATAAAGTAGCTTCTTACGCTACCCCGGTAAAAAACTTATACCAAAGTGGACATTGGGCCGATTTAGGTGGTGGCATTTTTATTGCTATGAAATCGGCTGTTAATACCAGCCTGATTATCCTTAAAAAAGAGAATAAAGAAAAATTTAAGCTTTTAGCCAACTATATAGATGGTAAAACAGATATTGAAACTATAAAATCTTCGGATCTATTTAAAAACTATGTCAATAACTGGAGACAATCCCCTACACCTTCTCAAAAAGACTAATCTACCTCATGTTCTCTTCTTCCTGATACAAGAACTCCTTTTTAGCATCCGGATTATAAATATATTTATATTTCTGCTCTGCACCTTGTACTTGTATTTTATGGGGTTCGTTTCTATAATCCTCTATAAAATTAATATAGTTGTCGATATAATTATCTTCAACTATTTTGGTATAACTATATTCCAATTGTTCAATATCAATCATATCTTCATCCACAGAAACTATAGATGAGGGAATATCCGGTGCATAATAATTAATCGCATCTTCGGCAGCACCATAGATAGAATAGGTGAATCTATGATTTTCGTACGAATGCTTGGCATAATAATGCCAAACAGTCCTAAAGTAATCAAAAGGGCCATTGAACAAAGCATTGAAACTTCTGACACTATTATGTAAGACGCTTAAATCAGTATCCAAAAGCTCAAACTTTAATGGGATAGCAGGGGCAGTTTTTGTATAATAATTTGATACATTCCCCTGTCTGGCATAATAGTAAACCCAAAAATCAGAAAACACATTAGATGGGTAATAAGCCTTAACAGATGTCTGAGAGTCAATATCGTAAGTATGATAACACTCGGAATAGATATCATCATTACTGCTTAAATCGATGCCTTCAACATAAATATAAGCATGCTCATTGGGTGGATATTCTACATCTACATTATTCATCAATATCAAATCTTTCTTCCAAATTGTCATGGTTTCGTCTAAGGACACTCCATCAATCCATTTATATAAAGGCGTCCCGTTTATTGACTGAAAATTAAGCCAAACGGCATCCGGATTATAATACAGAGGTATTTTGAAAGTATTATTTGAAGATGAGAGATAATTCCCATCGGCACTGGAACTCTTTAAAAGAGAGTAATTATAATCATTGATACTAATATCTTTCAGAACAACATTGGTAGTCCCCAGAGGTTCATGATCTTTTTTAATGCCGGGTCCCAATACCCAGGTATCAGGAATCACTTTGGTATATACCTTAATATCATAAAAATTACGATCATAGCCAGTTTGCGAAAACCTGGCAGTCACCAATTGAACATTCACAGGGCCATCATCCGGTAACAGACTACTGTATATCTGTCCGTTTTTAAGCTCTTGTTCAAAAAGTAATGTATTATCTAAAGAATAAATCAACACCCACGCCCGGTCATCAATACAAGTATCGTTTTCTGCTATATATCTTTCACTCACCTTAAAAGTAAAGATGTTTTTATTATCAGCAGGAGTATCATCATTATTCTTTGTACAAGACTGCAGTAGTAAACTAATAGTTAAAATAGTATAAACAAATAAAATATTTCCTCTCATAAACTAATTTTTAAGTTTCAGAAATAATAATCAAACTGTCACTTAATATAAAGTGACAGTTTGATTAAAGCTTGTTTGTTATTGTACAACAACTTTCTTATAAGAAATTTTTTCACCCTGGATGATTCGTAAGAAGTATACACCTCTTTCGTAATCACTCAAGTTGAATTTCTTTTCTATCTTATGCTCAGTAAAATCAATCACATTCTGCTCTATAATCAACCTTCCGGCAAAGTCTATTATCGAGATCTTTATTTCCTGACTTACACCGTTTAGTTCTAATGTAAACTCTCCGGTATTAGGGTTTGGATAAATATTAATTGTCATGGCATCATCACCCATTTCCGGTAAGCCCAAACACTCGTCATAGAAAATATCAATGGACTCCTCGGAGGTACATCCCGACTCATTTACCACGGTGACGGTATAGGTCACAGTTCCTGATACGTCTGAGGTAACTTCCCTGAAAGCATCGGTAGAGCCATCCTCCCAGGTATAAGTCACAGCGTCCTCGGCTATGGCTTCCAGGCTCACCATCTCGCCCACACAGATGGTACCATAATCAGGAGTTTTGTTGATAACAATTACCGAACCTCCCAATTGTTCTACTACCACAGGGTTTCCGTCGTAAAGAATCATACAACCATTCTCGTCCATCACTCTAACGATATAAGTATCTGCTATCAGATCGGTAAATTCGTTAGTAGCGTAATAATCCTCTCCATTATTGATAGAATAAGTCAAATTACCACTACCACCACTGGCGGTGATGGTGATGGTACCTAAGATACTATTATCGCATGACACATCGGTAGCTACCGCATCTGAAATAACGATGGCCTCAGGCTCTGAAATAATCACAGGATTATTGGCATAAGCCACCTCACAATTATTATCGTCTTTCACCATAACATTATATACTCCGGCTGGCAGACTTACAAATACATTAAGTACCTGGAAAGAAATACCGCCATCGATAGAATAGCTTAAGTCTCCATTTCCACCATCGGCAGTAATGGTGATATTACCCCCGGCCACTCCATAACAGTCGGCATTTATTGATGTTACCAAAGTGATATTAATAGCATCAGGTGCCGAAATAACCACAGGATTGCCCGCATAAGCTTGCTCACAACCCATATCATCTTTGGTCATTACTGTATAACTACCAGCAATCAAATTGGCAAATAATGGATCGGAGGACCATGTAGTACCTCCATCTACGGTGTATTCGTAAACTCCCGTTCCGCCGGTAGCAGCTATAGTGATACTTCCATCTGAGTTATCTGAACATCCTGTTACATCGGTACTCTCTACTGTCATTGAGATGATAATTGGGGCACCAACTGTAACCGGATTATTAGCATATTCCGAGATACATCCATTGGCATCCTGAACAAAGATATGATAATCGCCTTGGGTTAAATTCTCAAATACCGGACTGTCTACATAAGTAGCTCCACCATCAATAGAATAAGTATAATCCGGAGTACCACCGGTGATCAGCACTTCTAAAGCACCATTAGAATTATCAAAGCAGTCTGTAACATCAGTAACTATCACATCACTGGCCACTAATAATTCCGGTTGCATCACCTCAATAGGTGTAGGATGCACATAAAAACAACCATTGCCATCCTCAATCTTAAGATCGTATAATCCGGCAGCCAGGCCTGTAAAATGACCTTCGTTGGTATGCCAGGTCTCACCACCATCGATAGAATATCTATGAACGCCTGTGGCGCCTTCGGAATCAATATGTATCTCTCCAGTTAAATCGCCATAACAGCCTGTAACATCAACAACAGTGATGGAATTAATCACAAAGTCATCGGGTTGAACAATGGTAATGGTGGTTTCCCAATTGGCTTCACATGCATGATCGTCACTAACCATAATATTATAATCGCCTGCGGCAAGATTCTCGAAATGACTTGAAACGTAGTAAGTAGCACCACCATCTATAGAATAAAGATAATCAGGTGTACCACCGGATACACTGATATCAATGGTAGCATTATCGTTACCATAACACATGGTCACATCGGTATAATCTACAGCATCGATGATTAACTCATCGGGCTGAGAGATCACAATCTCCTCTGGCCATACTGTGATGCAATCATTGATATTCTTCACAGAAACAGTATAAGCACCTTCCTCCAAATTGTTAAATATTCCGGTAGTATTGCTATAATCTACACCATCGATACTATAGAATAAACCCGAAGGACCGCCTGTTGTCGTAATAACGATACTGGCATTATCAGAAGTATGACATTCCACATTGGTATAAAGCACGTTATCTATGGTAAAGGCCTCTGCATCTATCACTTCGACCAATATTGAACAATAAGAAGTATTATTTCCAAAATCGGTTACAACAAACTCAATGGTTTGTGAGCCCGCATCAGCAGGTGTATATACAGTTCCCGGAGCAGGTGTTTGAACTATTGATTCTACTCCACAAACATCTAAGATAACTAACTCTGAGGTATAATCCGGTAATACCGCTTCACAGCCAGCACCAATAAACAAGTCTTTATCATCGGGACATATTAATACCGCTGGCAAGTCATCTACTACAGTAACAGTAGCGTCACAAGTAGAGATATTACCACAGTCATCGGTAACTGTTAGTGTAACAATATTATCACCTATATCAAAGCAAGTAAACTCTGTTTGAGAAGCAGCAAGTGTTACATCACCACAAACATCTGTAGAACCACCATCAATATCCGAAACTTCAATAGAAGCTAAACCTGTAAGAGGGTCTAAATCGATACTGATATTTTGGCAAACAGCTGTTGGAGGTGTATTGTCTTCTATGGTAAAAGTAGCATCCTTGGTAATGCTATTGCCTCTTCCATCCGTTAAAGTAAAAGTAACAGTTTCGGTACCTGTGGTACCACAGTCATCACTTAAGCCTTCACTATCGTTTGTAACAGTTGGGGTACCACAGTTATCTGTTCCTGAAAAACTATCTAACCAGGCGGCAAAATCGCCCGAATGATCCGGAGTTCCATCACATTCTACGGTCATATCTGTTGGAGCATCTACCCAAACAGGATCTTGATAATCTTCAACAGTTATTATTGTATGACATTCTTCAATCTGACCATGACCATCATCAGCAGTCCAGGTGATATCGGTAACACCCGGTTGTAAGACTTCACCATCTAAAGAAGATGTCCCATTTAAATTATTAATCAATAATAGACTTGAACAATTATCTGTTGCTGTGGCATCAAATTCGGTTCCCTGTACGGTATAGGTACAAACGCCTGCATCAGCATCTTTTGTGGTATTAGCTACGCATGTAATCACTGGGGCTCCACCATCTACCACATCTAGCGTAGTTTCACAGCTGATTGAATTTCCTGTTTGATCAAATACCTCCAATGTAATAGGAATACCTAAAGCGATATCCTCACAAGTATAGGTAATTGAAGCAACACCATTGATGGTCATATAATCTATCGCACAATTATCAGTTGAACCACCATCAAAATCAGCAGGATAAACAGTCACACTACCTGCATCATCTAATTCGGCCATAAAAGGCTTACAATTAGCTATAGGTGCCATAAGATCTACTATTGTTACAGTAGAAGTACAAGTGCTGATATTACCATGAATATCTTCAACAGTATGTGTTACTAAATGATCACCGATATCGGCACAAGTAAATGTATTAGGAGCTACCACATTGCTAGCTATTCCACAGGCATCATAAGGTGTAAAACCTGCATAACCATCCGAATTAGTTAGTATTAAAGTCCAGTTTGCCTGAGCAAATTGGCCTGTATAGCCGGGGATAAAATCAGAAACAGTAGTGACACATGGTCCATAAATGTTATCTTCGGTATATGATCTAAAACCAAACACATCACCTGCTACTACGTTGACGGTTTCTGTTCCGTTTTGGTCAATATTTCCATCCAAATCGGTAAGAAGCGTATAAACACCATTTAATAAATAACCAAAAGAATCATATTCAGCCCCATCTTCATCATCTGTGTGATATGCCCAGCTAAATGTAATGGTTTCATCAGTTAAAATTGGCACTGTGAAATCTGTAGTTCCCGGGCCATCACTATTATTATCACCACTAATGGTTAAAACATCTGAGAACATCTCGGGTGTCACCACTATTTGGCCATTTTCATCTAATTCAACTTCAATATTGGCACAACCTATAACGGGGGCAATATGATCTTCTACCGTTACTGTTGCATCACAGGTGGAGACATTTCCACAAGCATCTGTAACCGTTAATGTAACGCTATTATCACCTACATTTTCACAGGTAAACTCTGTTTGAGAAGCAGCAAGTGTGATAGTACTACAAGCATCACTAGAACCACCATCAATATCTTCCACCATAATACTTGCATTTCCGTAAAAGTCTAATTGAATGGTGATATTTTGGCAAACTACTGTTGGTGGTGTATTATCTTCAACCGAAATAGTTTGTACTTTATTAGTAGTATTGCCACAATCATCAGTTAATGTCCAGGTTCTGGTAATAATTAAGTCACTTTCGCAACTACCATCGGCTATCATATCCGTAAATGTCGCATCTAATGTAGTCGTACAATTATCAGCTTCATCGGTCACATCACCTGTATTAGCAACATCTGTATCATAATTACAATTTTCATCTTTATCAATGGTGATATCTGCAGGGACAGTAAATGTTGGAGGTGTATTATCTTTTACCGTAATAGTCTGTACCTGATCGGCAGCAGCATTGCCACAATCATCTACCAAACTCCAGGTTCTGGTGATTTTTATAGAACATGGGTCAGTGGCATCTGTAACATCGGTATAAGTAGCCTCTCCTACTGAACAATTATCTGCTTCATCGGTGACATCACCGGTAAAGGCTACAGCAGCGTCATAATTACAATCAGCATCTTTATAGATAGTAGTAGCTACGGGAGCAGTAAATGTTGGCACGATGTTATCTTCCACCGTAATAATCTGTACCTGATCAACAGCAGCATTACCACAATCATCTACCAAACTCCAGGTTCTGGTGATAATTTGCTCGCCTTCGCAACTGCCATCGGCTACAGCATCAGAATATGTAGCATCCAAAGTAGTTGAACAATTATCGGCTTCATCGGTCACATCACCGGTAAAGGCTACACCAGCATCATAATTACAATCAGCATCTTTATAGATGGTAGCAGCTAATGGTGCTGTGAATGTTGGAGGCGTATTATCTTCTACCGTAATAATCTGTACCTGATCGGCAGCAGCATTATTACAATCGTCAACCAAACTCCAGGTTCTAGTGATAATTTGCTCGCCTTCGCAACTACCATCGGCTACTACATCGGTAAATGTGGCATTCAAAGTTGTTGTACAATTATCGGCTTCATCAGCTACATCACCAGTTACACCAATGCTAGCATCATAATTACAATCAGCATCTTTATAGATAGTAATATCTGCAGGGACAGTAAATGTTGGAGGCGTATCATCTTCTACCGTAATAGTCTGTACCTGATCAGCAGCAGCATTACCACAATCATCTACCAAACTCCAGGTTCTGGTGATTATTATAGAACATGGGTCAGTGGCATCTGTAACATCGGCATAAGTAGCCTCTCCTACTGAACAATTATCGGCTTCATCGGTCACATCACCGGTAAAGGCTACACCAGCATCATAATTACAATCAGCATCTTTATAGATAGTAATATCTGCAGGAACAGTAAATGTAGGAGGCGTATTATCTTTTACCGTAATAATCTGTACCTGATCGGCAGCAGCATTATTACAATCGTCAACCAAACTCCAGGTTCTGGTGATAATTTGCTCGCCTTCGCAACTGCCATCGGCTACAGCATCAGAATATGTAGCGTCTAAATTAGTTGAGCAATTATCAGCTTCATCTGTCACATCACCAGTTACACCAATGCTAGCATCATAATTACAATCAGCATCTTTATAGATAGTAATATCTGCAGGGACAGTAAATGTGGGAGGCGTATTATCTTCTACCGTAATAGTCTGTACCTGATCAGCAGCAGCATTACCACAATCATCTACCAAACTCCAGGTTCTGGTGATTTTTATAGAACATGGATTAGTGGCATCTGTAACATCGGCATAAATGGCCTCTCCTACTAAACAATTATCGGCTTCATCGGTTACATCACCGGTAAAGGCTACACCCGCATCATAATTACAATCAGCATCTTTATAGATAGTAATATCTGCAGGAACAGTAAATGTAGGAGGCGTATTATCTTTTACCGTAATAATCTGTACCTGA
>Ga0256827_10001195_pt1 | contig 16501 bp, 18 predicted proteins | sample CV84metaG_FD_185977 | JGI IMG/M metagenome (GOLD analysis project Ga0256827, IMG submission 185977) | Hydrothermal vent microbial communities from East Pacific Rise, Pacific Ocean - CV84 | ecosystem: Environmental > Aquatic > Marine > Hydrothermal vents | place: Pacific Ocean: East Pacific Rise... | reverse complement strand
AAGAACAGAGTATTCAGATTTTACAAGTATTTCTACAAGTATAGATAGAGGAGAGGTTGCAAGCTTAACTATAACAACTTCTGGAGGATATAATTCAGATGAAGTTTTAGCTTGGGTAGACTGGAATCAAGATTATGATTTTGATGATGAAGGAGAAGCTTTTATGATAGGTACAGGTGATGGCCCAACGATATCTGCTGATATTACAGTGCCTGATGACGCTGTTTTAGGGACAACAAGAATTCGAATTCGTTTGCATGATACAGACTATGGACCTAATGCTACATCTTGTGGTTCATCGGATTATGGAGAAGTTGAGGATTATGCGATTAATGTAACAAGTCCTACAAATATTGTATTAGAAGAAAATTCATCTTTATTGCAGGTAAGTCCTAATCCTGCTGATTCAAAAATTATTATTCTTTCAGATAATATTATCGAAGGTGATATACAAGTAGTGGATATTACAGGTAAAATAATTTATTCTGATGCTGCAAAAGGAATTTATAAGAAATCTTTTGATATGACTAATGTAGCTAATGGAATTTATTTTGTGAAAATTATAAAAGAAGATAAGGTTATAGAAACCGTTAAGTTTGTAGTGAAACATTAAGGGGGGAATAGTTAATAAAGAAAGAGCTTGCCATAATTGGTAAGCTCTTTCTTTATAAAAAAATCGAAGTGTATTTATTACAAAAGAACTAATGCATATTTATACTCGCATTTCCTGATTTTGAAAATTGGGTATTATTGGCCCCTGTTACCGATAAATTAGAATTGTCTTTAACTTCGCCTCGAACAACTTCTAGCGTACCAACAATACCAATTCTTGAATTTTCCGTAGATAGAATATTTGTTGTGTCTATTTTCGATTGTGTCATTATTATTCGAGAATCATTTGTTGAATAAATATCTAATTTTGTTAGGCTTATGTTATTTAATGATATCCTAGTGTCGTCGAAGGATTTAATTAATAGATATTCGGAAAATAAGTCCTCTGTATTAAGTTTAGATTCGCCTTTTAATACAATACTTTTAATCGATTTACATTTAATAGAGATGAAAGCATCGCCAGATATGTAAAGCGTATCGTTAATAATGGTAGATTGATACTGTTCTTTTCCGGAGTCTGAAATGGTGTTTTTTGTACTTGTTTCTATGTTTAAATGAATACTTTGCGAAACAATTATGTGCGAAAAGTCACCAAGGCTCGATTCTGTAACTTTGTTATCTACATGTATTGCTGTATTGTGTTTTGTATAGTTCTCGAATTTATTTTTAGCATCTACAGCCATCCATAAATTTAAAGAAATTAAGATGCCAATTGTCGATAGAATAATAATATTACTTGTTTTCATATTTTTAAAGATTAAGTATTTTGTGAAGTACTAAATTTGTTCCAGACATTATCATGTCTTCTTTTCCCCCAATTTTAGAACCGTTTGTTCCAAATCCTCCAATGATTTTCCCATTTTCATAATTGAAAGGAATTTTTATAGAAGATCTTTTAATTTTCTCATCCTTAATTAGGTATCCAGATAAATCTATATTAATAATATAATCAGTGTTGCCAAAAATATTTTTTTTGATAGTTCCTTTAGTAATTGTAGCATTCCCAATTGTTCCAGTAACTTTGTTGGTCGAATTGATATTAAGATTAAACAATAATTCTTTTTGTACGGACCAATTTACAATAATATCAGCCTTTCCCTTAAAATGTCCGTTTATAATTTGTTCATTACCAACTGAGCAGCTTAGAAAACTAATGACGGCAATTCCAAACAAAAGGATGATTCTGATTCTTCTAAATACAATATTTTTCATCTTTTATATTCTAAAGGTTATACTTTTTTATATCGTCAATATTTAGATGTAATAACTTAATAGTTTTAAAGAATTCAGGAAGTTCATCGTTAATAAAGGCCTCTTTCTTAATTTCAAGAGCTTTGTCATAAGCTTGTTCAGCAATAAAATAACCAATACCTCGTTTGTTGTAGATAATTTGTTTGTCTTGCAGATGCTGATAGGTCCGCATGACAGTATTTGGATTAACTTCAATATTTATCGCTAATTCTCTTACCGAAGGAATACGGTCGTTGTCGTTCATTTTTCTTAGAAGAATATTTTCGTAGAAATAGTCTGCTATTTGTAGAAAGATAGATTTTTTATCGTTAAACTGCATCTTAAACCTCCTTTTCTTTAATTTTAAACCAAGCGATTACCCAAAAGATAGGAGCAAGTAAGTAGCTTAAAAAGAACATAAATGTTTGTATGGACAAAATATCGTTGATGTCACTTCTGCTAAGTTCATCTCCAGAATTATAATAGATAATACCATTATTATCGCCTATAGAGCCTATACTCACCTTTCCAGTATAAAACTTTAATAATAAGGAAGCTACAAAACCGTAAACTAACATAAATAGGAAGAAGTATAATACGGTATAGAATAAGGGGACTTTTTTAAATGTTGTTGCTCCTGCAAGAAATATGGCTTGAACAGGAATAAATACCATAATAGAAGACCATACATTCTGGTTGAAAGGATTGTATAATTCTAACGATAAGGTTTCTGAAAAGGAACTTATTATTCCCATATTTAAAAGGTTAAAGATTCCGAAAAATAGGGTGTAACTAATGAAAAATCCTATGGTTGTTAGAAATAATGTAGATAAGAATTTCTCTAAAGAAGAGGCTGGTAGCATTAAGTAAGCCATAGATTTTTCTTTGTTTCTAAACTCTTTGAATGCCATGCCCGAAAAGAAAATCCCAATAAACCAAAATTCGATTAGGTATAAACGATTTCCGAATTCGGTAAGAATAGTTTGATTGGTGTCGAAAGTTGTCATTAGAAGAATAAAAGAGAAGATGCTTAAAACGGTAAGGATACCAAATAAAGCAGATTTTATATTCTCGAATAAATCTCGTTGTAAGACAAGCAAAAATCTATTAAAATTAAAATATGTATCCATTTTAGTTATTATTAAAGTGTTGTGTTAAATTTTGATTCTCAGAAATAATAGCATTGAAAAGCAGTTCTACATCTATGGGTGAATCCTCTTTGTTTATGTTCGGAAGGATTGCTTTTTTGTTCATGATATTATCTTCGCTATATAAAATATTGCTTGGGATATCTTCTGAATTTATCGTTTTGAAAATAAGTTGGTCAGAAATCTCTGTCATATCTTGTTTAAACATCACTTTGCCATTTTCGAGAACAATTACGGTGTCTATCATCCCTTCGATATCTTTTATTTGGTGTGTAGATATAATAAAAGCTCTATCTTCGGTAATATTTCTTGCTATTAGCTTTCTAAACGTGCTTTTAGAAGGGATGTCTAAGCCATTAGTAGGCTCGTCCATAAATAGAATTTTAGAATTAGTGGCAAGTCCAAAAGCTAGTAAAAACTTCTTTTTTTGTCCGTAAGACATTTTATTTAGTTGGTTATTTATAGGAATATTAAATTCTTCTAAATAATTAGAAAAGGCATTTTTGTCGAATGCTTTATAAAAAGGAGCATATATATTTAGGTAGGTATTTATTTTAATAGAAGGAAGGTTAAATTCTTCGGCAACATAAAAATAATTACTTAAATATTGTGGCGATCTTCCTTTAGAAGATAACGATTCGATAGTGATATTTCCTTCTAAAGGATATTGTAATCCTGCAATAAGTTTTAATAGAGTTGTTTTTCCTGCTCCATTTTTACCTAAAAGCCCATGTATTTTACCTTTCTCAATACTTAAATTTAGAGTATCGAATAGCTTAAAATTCTTTTTGTAAGCAAAAGATAAGTTTTTAATTTCTATCATATTTTAATAAATTAGTGTATTAGTGAAATAGGACACTGCAAATATAAATGTATTTTATTAAATAAACCAAATATTTTTTTGATAATTTTTTGTTATGTTATTGTAACTGCTGTATTACAAGCGTGTTATACTTTTGTTGTTTTGTTGAGTTAAAAAAGGAAACAAATTAATGAGAAAATTAGGTTGCTGTTTTAGGATTAAGTATTATCTTTGCAATCTCAAAATTCAGGACCCGTAGCATAACTGGATAGTGCCCCTCGTTACGGCCGAGGAGGTTGGGGGTTCGAATCCCTCCGGGTTCACAAAGGGAGTAAACAATTGTTTACTCCCTTTTTTGTATTAACATTGGGTAAAATTCTTTATAAAAACCATTCTGGATTTGAGAATTTTTTAGCACATTCTCCGTACGAATATATTTCTTTATCGATTATTCTGTAGGTGCATTTTTGCTGATATACTTTTGAAAAAATAACTTTGGATTCTTTATTATCTTCATCTATTAGTAGCAAGCAGACTAGCCCGAGTTTAAATTTATATTCTAGATTTTTTGAGCATATAGGACAAAAGAACTCAATTTCTTCATTATAGTCAACCTCAAAACCTGGGCTTTTTTTACTTGTGTAATTTCCGATATCAGTATGCAACAATACAATACCTTTTTCGTTACGACTATTTTTAGCGGTAAGAATAATATCTTCTTGTATGCTTATTGTTGATTTACAGTGTGGGCATAAATATTTTGTTTTCATAACTAAGTTCTTTTAAGTTTCTGTCGTATTTGTTTGTACGATAGAATATGCTTTTTTGTTTAAAATTCTTAGCACAAAAAAACTCCCATGAAGAACAAGGGAGTTTAAAATATTTTGTTAGAAAATTATTATTTTCTTCTTTTTTCTTTAATTCTAGCTTTTTTACCAGTAAGACCTCTAAGGTAAAAGATACGAGCTCTTCTTACAGCACCTTCTCTTTCAATCTCAATTTTATCGATAAAAGGAGACGAAACAGGGAATATTCTTTCTACAGCGAATGAACCACTGCTTTTTCTAACCGTAAAAGTTTCAGTGTTTCCAGAACCTCTTCTTTGAAGAACAACGCCTTTAAACTTCTGAATTCTTTCTTTATTTCCTTCCTTAATTTTATAATGTACTGTAATAGTATCTCCACTAGAAAAATTTGGTAAATTATTTTCTACAGCTAATTCTTGCTCTACAACGTTTAATAAATTCATCGCTACTTTATTTTTATTCTGATTTAACGAACTGCAAAATTAAGAATTTATTTAATATACAGACAAGAAATGAGTAAAATAATTTTAAATAATCTAAATAGTTTTTAACAAAGAGGTGTAAGTTTAGTTTTAAGAGGTTTAAATATTTAAAAAATGACCTATTTATTTGTTATATCTTGTATTAAACTTAGTTTTTTTTCTATTAGTTGGTTTAAAAAATACATTTCTGTTTGGTTATAAAAAACTGCGATATAGAAAGTTATCTGTAAAATTGTTAATAAGTCGGAATTTTGTTAAAATCAAAATGAGATAAAGATTTATTAAGAGAGATAAAATTGTAATTTTGTGTTCTTACAAAAATATAGAAAAGTATGGCTAAAATAATATCATTAGCTAACCAAAAGGGAGGAGTAGGAAAAACAACTACAGCAATTAATCTTGCAGCTAGTTTAGCTGTTTTAGAAAAGAAAATTCTTTTGATAGATGCCGACCCTCAGGCTAATGCAACTTCTGGTTTAGGTTTCGATTTAAATACTATTAAAACTAGTATTTACGAGTGTGTTATTGACGAAAACAACCCTAAAGATGTTGTTTTGAAAACAGAAGTAGAGAATCTGGATTTAATACCTTCACATATCGATTTAGTTGGTGCAGAAATAGAAATGTTGAATATGCCCAATCGAGAAAAGATGCTTAAACAAGCTTTAGATAAAATAAAAGACGACTACGACTTTATTTTAATAGATTGTTCACCCTCTTTAGGTTTGTTAGTTGTAAATGCACTTACTGCGTCAGACTCTGTGCTTATACCTGTTCAAACGGAATATTTTGCATTGGAAGGGCTTGGTAAATTATTGAATACAATTAAAATTATACAATCGCGTTTAAATAAGGAATTAGATATTGAAGGGTTTTTATTGACGATGTACGATACGCGTTTAAATTTATCGAATCAAGTAGTTGAAGAAGTTAGAAAACATTTTGATACCATGGTTTTCGATACTTTAATCCAACGTAATGTTAAATTAAGTGAAGCGCCTAGCTACGGAAAGCCAGTTTTAATGCATGATGTTGCTTCGAAAGGGGCAGAAAATTATTTAAATTTGGCTCGAGAATTATTACAAAGAAATAATATGACCTCTGTAAATGAGGAAGATAAGATTATTAAATAAGTTTATTTGGATTATAGATGGCAAAAAAACAAACAGGTTTAGGAAGAGGTTTAGGTGCATTAATAGAAGAAGCTAAACCAACGAAGGAAGCTTTTAAAGGTGTAGATGAAATAGATGTAGATAAAATAACGCCTAATCCTTATCAGCCAAGAACCGTTTTTAACGAAGAAGCCTTAGAGGAATTATCTTTATCGATATCAAAGATAGGTGTTGTTCAGCCTATTACGGTTAGGATTGTAGAAGGAAAAGATCGTTTTGAACTAATTTCGGGAGAGCGTCGTTGGAGAGCGTCTAAAATGTTGGGTTTAAAAACTATTCCGGCTTATGTTAGGGAAGCTGATACTCAAGGTATGCTCGAGATGGCTATTGTCGAAAATATTCAAAGAGAAGATTTAGATGCCATTGAGGTTGCTATTAGTTTTCAGCAATTGATAGATGAATGTAAATTGACACAAGAGAAATTATCGGAGCGTGTAGGAAAGAAGAGAGCTACCGTTACCAACTTCTTGAGACTTTTAAAATTGCCACCAGAAATTCAATTGGGAATTAGAGAAAAACAAGTTTCAATGGGTCATGCAAAAGCAATAATGGGACTCGAAGAAGAAGCTACTCAGTTAATGATTTTTGAGCAGGTTTTAAAGTACGATTTTTCTGTTCGTAAAACAGAGGATATTGTACGTGAACTTAAAGAGGGAAATGTAGAACCCAATAAGAGAAAGCGTCCGAAAACAATTACTGAATTTGATGCTCTTAGAGATCATTTATCAATTTTTTTCAATACAAAAGTAGACTTAAAGGTAAATGAGAATGGAAAGGGGAAAATTGTAATTCCTTTTAATTCCAATGATGATTTGGCTAATATTATAGCTGTTTTAGATAAATTAGAACGTTAAAAGAAAATTTATGAGGAATTGGATTAAAATTCTTCTTTTCGTGTTGCTATTTGGGGGTAGTAATTTTGTTTATTCACAAGAACCTCAAATAGAGGGGGAAGTTGTTGAGGTAAAAGATACGACTAAACATTCTCCTAAAAGAGCAACTTTAATGTCAACAATTATTCCTGGAGCAGGTCAGTTTTATAATAAAAAATATTGGAAAATTCCTATTATTTATATTGCTGGTGGTGCTATGGTTTATTCGGCATTATACAATAGTGTAGGGTATCATTCGTACAGAAATGCTTATAATCATTTATATGAGAATCCAGATGATCCTATGGAGGGTTTCGAAGGTTACAATTTGGAGCAATTAAAGTCGATTAAAGATCAATATCGGAGATATAGAGACCTAAGTATTATAGGAGTTACGCTTTTGTATGTACTTAATATTGTTGATGCTACTGTAGATGGTTATTTGTTCGATTATGATGTTAGTGATGATTTATCGTTGCGTTTAGAACCTAGTATAATGGGTACATATTATAATACAGGAACGTTTAAGGCAAGTAATCAGTTTGGTTTTAAATGTACTCTTAATTTTTAGTTATTAAATTTAATTTTGAAATGAAATATATATTAATACTTTTTACCTTTTTTAATACAGTGAACTTTAGTTTTGGAATTTCTCCAGATACAACTAGTATAAGTTTGAATATGGAGGTAGAGCAAGAGGATATTACCGACGATTTAGACAGTTTATTACAATCGTGGTATATACAGAATTATATTTCTATAGCAAAGGATACTATTCCTCAAGATAATTTTCAGAAAGTAGAATTAAACGATTCAATTTTAGAATTGGAATTGCAACATATTGCCTCTCCCTTTTCGTTAGATTATAACGATAGAGTTAAAGCTTTTATAAATTTATATATTAATAAAAGGCATTCTCAAGTATCTTATATGTTAGGTTTAAGCGAATATTATTTCCCAATATTCGAGGAGATTTTCGATAAGTATAATATTCCTTTAGAGTTGAAATATCTAGCAGTTATAGAGTCTGCGTTAAATCCAAGAGCAGTTTCAAGAGCAGGAGCAACAGGATTATGGCAGTTTATGTATTCTACAGGAAAGATTTATAAATTAGAAATAAATTCTTACGTAGATGAGCGTAGAGATCCTATAAAAGCGACGGAAGCAGCAGCTAAATTTTTAAGTAATCTTTATGCAATGTATGGTGATTGGACTTTGGTTATTGCTGCTTACAATTGTGGTCCAGGAAATGTTAATAAAGCTATTCGTAGGTCGGGAGGGAAAAAGAATTTTTGGGAAATTTATTACCGTTTACCAAGAGAAACAAGAGGTTATGTCCCTGCATTTATTGCAGCAACTTATACTTTCCATTATTACGAGGAATATGGTATTAAGCCAGTGAAGATGGATTTGCCAATAATGACTGATACAATGGATATTAATGAAAATCTTCATTTCGGGCAAGTTTCAGAGATGCTAAATATTCCAATAGAACAGTTAAGGGAGTTAAATCCTCAGTATAAAAAAGATATTGTTCCAGGTAGAAAAGAACGAGTTTATAAATTGAAATTGCCACAAGAGTATAGCTTGGCTTTTATTGATAAACGAGATACTATTTTTACGCATAACGATTCTATATTCTTTGCTAAAAAAGAGGTTATAGCACCTAAAAAATATCAAAGAGGAGGCGTTACACCACCGTCTTCTAAAAATATGAGAGCCGTAACTTATACCATTAAATCAGGAGATAATTTAGGGTATATTTCTTCTTGGTATAATGTTCGAGTGAGCGATATTAAGTATTGGAATAATATTTACAGGAATAATATTAGGGCAGGGAAGCGATTAACTATATACGTACCGAAAGATAAAGTTAGTTATTATTCGAAAATAGATGGAATGAGTTTTGCTCAAAAACAAAAACGAGTTGGAAAAACAGTTACAGCTTCTGTAAACAAGACAAGTACCACAGCAAAGTACGATAAAAATGCTAATTATATTTATTACCGTGTAAGACAAGGTGATAATTTTTGGAGTATTGCAAAAAAATATCCAGGAGTATCGAATACCGACATAATGGAGTTAAATGGCATTACCGATGCAGGAAGTTTAAAAGTAGGACAAGATTTACGAATTAAGAAAAAATCCTAACTCAATTAATTTTGAAGCCTTATAAAATTCTCATATTTTTTATTTCTATTGCAATTGTTCTTTTGACTATTGTATTTGTTTTTCCCAAAGATGGGATAAATATTACAGAAGATTTTAAATTGTACTATCCTACATATTCAGAGTTAATAGGCGATGATGATACAAAAAATAAATCTGTTGATAGTTTAATTCTTAATCAATTGGCATTATTAGATGAGGGATTTTCAGATACAATACAAGAAATATTTTCTGATACTGTTGAAAGTTTATTAGATATTCCGGCTAAGGAATCGACTTTTCATGTAGATACTTTGAGAACTAGAATACAAAAAATAGAGTTTTCAGAGAATAATAAGACATTACTTCACAAATTTTTTAAAAAAGTTAGAAGAGCAAAAGATGTTGTTAGAATTTTGCATTATGGCGATTCTCAAATAGAAGGCGATAGAATTACCTCTTTTATAAGAAATAGATTACAAAAGCGATTTGGAGGGTATGGTGTTGGGCTTGTGTGCCCAAAGCCTTTAGTTAAATCTTTTTCAATAAATCAAAAGTACTCAGAAAATTGGTTGCGTTTTCCAATATTTGGAACCAAAGAGGGACTTGTCGAGCATAAACGTTATGGTGGATTAGGTGTTTTTTGTAGATATGCTCCAGCAGTTCCAGATTCTATACGATACGACTCTATTTTATTTGCGAATAGAGAGAAGAAAATTGTAAATGCAGAAATTGTTTTTTCAAAATCTGGTTCAGCTTATATTAAAGATAGGCAAATTAGGAACTTCTCTATATTATATGGAAATGCAGAAGAACATATATTAACTGAAATTTACGACGGAGATAATCTTTTATTTGCAAAATACATGAATACGAATACGACAATGAGTAAGATGCATTTTCGCTTTCCTAAAGTATTAGAGTCTTTCACGGTAAAATTCTCAGGTTACGATAGTCCAAATATATATGCAATGGCATTAGATGCTGATAAAGGAGTTGTTGTAGATAATATTCCAATGCGAGGAAGCTCTGGAACATATTTCAATAAAATGGATTTGTCTGTATTAAAAGCATTTTATTCTAAATTAGATTTAGGAATGATTCTCTTGGAGTTTGGAGGAAATGTAATTCCATTTATAGAGACTGATCAAGGCGTAAAAAACTATGAATCTTGGTTTTATAGTCAAATAAGAACCCTTCGTAGATTAAATCCTCATGTTCCAATTATTGTGATGGGTGTTGCAGATATGTCGAAGAAGGAGAAAGATAAATATGTGAGCTATTCATATATCGTACAAGTAAGAGATGCCATGAAACGTGCAGCCTTTAGAGCAGGTGCAGGATACTGGGATATGTACGAGGCTATGGGTGGTGAAAATTCTATGCCAGAGTGGGTTAATTCGGATCCAAAGCTTGCAACGGACGATTATACACATTACACACCTCGTGGAGCAAAAATGGTTGGAAATATGTTCTTTAATGCTTTAATGTATGAATATCAATTGTATCAGAATTAGCTAAAAGGTGAAAGGGAGAAATATAATAATATTATTGTTTTTAATACAATTTTTAGGTGCATTTAGTCAAGAAAGAAGTTATCCCTTTACAATTTTACAATATCCATTTATACAGTATAAGTACAATAAAATAGATTTTCCTGCAGACAGTACGTCTTACAATTTAGTTTTAAATAAACTTCATAATTTAGTAACAAAAGGAGAAGGCAGATTACAGATTCTTCAGATTGGAGGTTCTCATATTCAGGCAGATATATATTCGAATGTTGCACGGGTACGTTTGCAGAATTTTTATCCAGGTTTGAATGGAGGTAGAGGGTTTGTATTTCCGTATGCAGTAGCTAAGACAAATAATCCTGTTAATTTACAAGTAAAATGGACAGGGAAATGGACAGCTGTTAGGAATATCCAGAAGAAAAAAAAGAAAGAGATTTTGGGTTTGTCAGGAATATCGGTGTCGACAAAAGATTCGCTAGCCTCGATTCAAATATATTCGTACAAAGGTTATCATCATTACGATTTTAATAGAGTAAAATTATTTTATAATATTTCAGATACTCTAAATTATCATCTTAGTATTTCAGATGCTTCACTGGTCGATTCTGTTTTTACAGATTCTACACATCATTATTCTGAATTCTTTTTGTCGGAATATATCGATACTTTAAATATTAAAATTAATAGAATAGATACTTTGGGGACAGCTTTTACTTTGTATGGAGCAACTATGGAAACAGACGATCCTGGAGTTGTGTATCATAGTATAGGAATTAATGGAGCATCTATCCCTTCATTCCTCAGATGTCAGTTGTTTGAAGAACAAATGCGAATAATTTCGCCAGATTTAGTCGTGCTTTCTTTAGGAACAAATGATGCATATGGGAAGAGTTTTGTATCAGAAGTTTATTTTAATAATTACGATTCTTTAATTCAGAGAATAATTTCGGCGAACCCAGATGTCGCTATTATGATAACGGTTCCAAACGATGACTATTTATATAAACGATATCCTAACCGTTTTACGGCAGAGCAAGAAACTGTAATTTACGAATTGGCTAAAAAATATAATGCAGGAGTTTGGGATTTGTACAAAATAATGGGAGGTTTTAATTCATCACAAACTTGGTATGATTATCGGTTGATGAAATACGATAGAATTCATTTTACAAAAGATGGATATATTTTAAAAGGTGATTTATTTTTTAATGCCATTCTGAGAATGTATGATAATTATATAAATGCTTTACCAAAAGAGTTGGAGAGGGATAATATGAAGAAAGGCTCTCTTTTAGATGTTAATTAATTCACGACCTGTTTTTGCCCCTTTTGAACGTAAAAAATCTTTAATCTTAGAATCGGCCATATCTAGAGCCGTTCTGCCTTGAACATTTTTTGCATTTATATTAGCTCCAGATTCTAAAAGTTTAATAATAAGTTCTTTATTGTTGTTCTTTGCAGCCCAATGTATTGCTCTAAATTCAATAATATCTTTGGCTTCAATATTGGCCTTATATTGGATTAACAGAAAAGCAATTTTGTTGAAATTATACTTGGCAGCCATTAGTAGGACCGTTTCTTTAGTATTAATTCTAATATTTGCATCGGCATTATTTTCTAATAATAGCTCTGTCAATTTATAATTGTTTTTATTGACGGCATAAGCTAAAGCCGACCATTGTGTTCTAGACTTTGCATTAATGTCGTTTCCGTTTTTTATTAAAGATTTTACTTCAGAAATTTTTCCTTTGGAAGCAGCAATTACAATTGGTGGTGTTTTGCTTTGGCTAAAAGTTAATAGAACTAATAAAAATAGAGTAATTAATAAAGATAACTTTTTCATAATCTAGTGTTTATAGTTAATGTAATCTTGTTGTAAGTATTTTTTTATTTCTTTCTTTTCTTCTTTTTTTGAATGGAGAAACCAAATTTTCCGACTTTTTCGCCAGTTTCGTAATAAGAACCATGTACGTATACCAGTGGATTAGTTTGTCTTAAATCCATAGCCCCAGTTTTTTTGTCAATCAGACGTTCGTCAGCATGTATGGCAAGTACTTTTGCAATAAACATATCGTGGGTTCCAAGAGGTACTATGTCTGTTACTTCACATTCGATACTTAATGGAGATTCAACAATCATAGGAGCTTTAACGTATTTGGCTTTTTCGGGTGTTAAATTCATTTCTTTAAATTTATCGAAATCTTTACCTGATTTTACTCCACACCAATCGGTTTGTTTTGCTAAATTCTTGGTGGTGATATTTATTACAAATTGTTTAGTTTGTTTAATTATCTCATAAGAATGACGATTGGGTCGAATAGATATGTAACACATTGCAGGATCGGTGTTAATAGTTCCTGTCCACGAAATAGTAATTATATTATAATTTTCAGGTTTATCTCCACAACTAACCATTACTGCAGGTACAGGATAAATCATAGTACCAGGTTTCCATTCTACTTTTGCCATTTTAGATTTATTTTTAACAAAGATACAACCCGAAAGGAAAAAAAGTGCATTTCAGATAAAGAATAGAAGAAATTTAATAAAAATTAAAAAGTACCTTGTTGTTTTAATTCTGATAATTTCATTGTTCATTGTTATTTGAATTTATATCTTTATAAGTTAATAAAATTATGAAAATTGGAAAATACAAAACAAAAAGAAGTAGATAAGAAGTATTTAGCAATGGCTAGAATATGGGCTGAAAATTCATATTGTAAGCGTAGAAAAGTGGGAGCACTTATTGTTAAGGATAAAATGATAATCTCGGATGGGTATAATGGAACTCCCTCTGGAATGGAGAATATTTGCGAAAAGGATGATGGGAAAACAAAAGATTGTGTCTTACATGCAGAGGCTAATGCAATTACTAAAGTTGCTAAGTCAGGTAATAGTAGCGAAGGGGCAACTTTATATGTTACAGCCTCACCTTGTATGGAATGTTCGAAGTTGATTATTCAATCAGGAATAAAAAGAGTAGTTTATGCCGAAAGGTATAGAACAGAAACCGGTTTAGATTTACTTAAAGAAGTAGGTATAAAGCTCGATTTTATAGAATAAATAAACATAAGAAAAAGTGAAGAATAAAGTATCAATAATAGTTACACCAATCCTTGTCGCAGTCATTCTTGTTATAGGAATATATATGGGGCGGTTAATGAATAATCAGTCTAATAGTCCTTATGTAGTATATCCTAAAGTAGATAAACTACATGCTGTTATTAATTATATATCTCAAGAATATGTCGATTCTGTAAATCTAGATAAAATTATAGAAGATGCTATTCCTAAAGTCCTTGAAGAGTTAGATCCTCATTCAGTTTATATACCTGCTTCGGATATGGAAGAGGTTAATGAGCCAATCGAAGGTAATTTTGATGGAATAGGAGTTATGTTTAATATTCAGAACGATACAGTTATGGTTATTAATACCATTCCTGGTGGGCCGTCGGAAAAAGTAGGTGTAAAGGCGGGGGATAGAATTGTTTTTGTTGATGATTCTCTTTTTGCAGGTATTAAGATTTCTAACAAACAAGTAATGAAATCTCTTAAAGGGAAATCGGGAACAGAAGTAAATATACAAGTAAAAAGAGAAGGTTTTACGGAATTATTATCATTCACAATTAAAAGAGATAAGATTCCGTTGAAAAGTGTTGATGTTGTATTTATGATTGAACCTAAGGTTGCGTATCTGAAGATAAGTAAATTTGCTATGAACACTTATAGTGAGTTTAAACAAGCTGTAGTAAAATATAAAAAACAAGACGTAGATACTTGGATTATAGATCTCAGAGGGAATGGAGGAGGAATAATGCAAGCTGCAGTGCAGATTGCTGATGAATTTTTAGAAGAAGGGAATCTAATTGTGTTTACTAAAGGACGCTCTAGAGCTAGGGAAGATATTGTAGCAACATCGAATGGGCAATGTAAAAAAGATAAAGTAGTAATTTTAATGGATGAGTGGTCTGCTTCAGCTAGTGAAATATTAGCAGGAGCTCTTCAGGATAACGATAGATGTGAGATTGTAGGACGTCGGTCTTTTGGAAAAGGTTTGGTGCAAGAGCCGACTTTATTTCCAGATGGTTCGGGTTTACGTTTGACTATTGCACGTTATTATACACCTACAGGAAGATGCATTCAGAAATCTTATGGTGATAATTTAGAAGATTACTATATGGATATTAGCAAAAGGTATGTACACGGAGAATTTTCGCAAAAAGATAGTATTCATTTTTCTGATTCTTTAAAATTTGTAACTCCTGGAGGTAAAGTTGTTTATGGAGGAGGAGGGATTATGCCAGATTATTTTGTTGGTGTTGATACACTTGGTTATTCGGAGTATTTTAGAAAACTAGTAGCAAAGGGACTTATTTATAAATTTGCATTTAAATATACCGATAAGAATAGAAAGAAATTAAAGAACTTCGAAGATTATAAGGCATTGAATAAATATTTATTATCGGTAAATATTAGTCAACAGTTTGTAGAATTTGCTAAGAAAGAGAATATAGCTTTTGATAAACACGACTTTGATATTTCTAAAAATAGAATAGAGAATTTTTTATTGTCGTATATTAATAGAAATATTTTTGATGATGAGGGATTTTATCCAACAGTATTGTTAGAAGATGTAACAGTAAAAAAAGCTTTAGAAGTTATTAATGAGTAATTTTTATGAAAAAAGGATTGAAAAAAAAATTATATATTAGTTTAATAAGGCAATTGAATGAGAGAATTGTAGAGCTAGAAAGTATGGTTGTTAAAGCACGAGAAGCGAGAGATGATGATACAAAAAGTAGTGCTGGAGATAAATATGAAACGGCTAGAGAAATGATTCAAATGGAAATTAATAAAACCGAGAATCTATTATCTAAGAATGTTCTTATGAAGGTCGATTTAGAAAAGGTAAATATTTTAAAAGAGTATTCCAAAGTAGAATTTGGTAGTTTAGTTTTTACTAATAATGGGACCTTTTTTCTTTCAATTCCTTACGGAAAAATTGAAGTCGAGAAAGAAGCATTTTTAGCTATAACCCTTGTTTCTCCAATAGGACAAGAATTTAAAGATAAAAAAGTAGGAGATACCGTAAAATTTCAGGATAGAGAATATATAATTGAAAATATCGTTTAGAGTAGAGATTAGGTGAAAAAGTTAATACATATATTGTTAATAATATTTTTGAGTAGTACATTGCTTAATGCTCAGAATATTTTTAGTAATTGGATTAACCATAATCAAACCTATGTGAAGTTTAAGGTAGCAGAAGATGGTATATATAGGATAAATAGAAATACACTAACAGCAATAAACAATGGATTTGTTACGGTTAACCCTAAGAATATTCAAGTTTTTGTGAAAGGGAAAGAGGTTCCTATTTATGTTTATGGAGAAAATGACTTTTCTTTCGACCCAGGTGATTATATTGAATTGTATTGTCAAAAGAATGATGCTTTCCTAGATTCATTAATGTATGAAAATCCTTCGGAACTAAATAATCCGTTTTATAGTCAGATTAATGATACCATTACTTATTTTATTACTTGGGAAAATTCTCCTGTTGCGAAAAAAAGATTTACAACGTATTCGTCTTCTAATTATGGCTCTTTATCAGCATTAACTCAGCTTATTCGAAAAGAATTGTTTTCGTACAACGGTAAATTTTACTGGGGACAAAGAGTCTCGAATTATACTTCTGGAAAGGGGTGGTTCGAT
>Ga0256827_10001194_pt1 | contig 16501 bp, 15 predicted proteins | sample CV84metaG_FD_185977 | JGI IMG/M metagenome (GOLD analysis project Ga0256827, IMG submission 185977) | Hydrothermal vent microbial communities from East Pacific Rise, Pacific Ocean - CV84 | ecosystem: Environmental > Aquatic > Marine > Hydrothermal vents | place: Pacific Ocean: East Pacific Rise... | reverse complement strand
TCTCAAGATGGACAAACATACCAGTAAATAAGATGCTAGAGGGTGAAAAAGAAAAAATCTTAAATGTTGAAGCAGAACTAAACAAAGATGTAGTAGGACAAGAAAAAGCAACTCATGCAGTAAGTCGTGCTATAAAAAGAAACAAAGCAGGGCTTTCTAGTGAAAACTCTCCCATAGGTAGCTTTTTGTTTTTAGGTCCAACTGGTGTTGGTAAAACTCAAACAGCAAAAACTCTTGCTAAATTTTTGTTTGATAGTGAAGATGCTATGATAAGAATAGATATGAGTGAGTATATGGAAAAACAATCTGTATCTCGTTTAGTTGGGTCAGCACCTGGTTATGTTGGGTATGAAGAGGGTGGACAACTTACCGAAGCAGTTAGAAGAAAGCCATACTCAGTTATACTTTTTGACGAGGTCGAAAAAGCTCATCCTGATGTATTTAACATCTTGCTTCAAGTATTAGATGATGGACGATTAACAGATAACAAAGGTGTTACGGTTGATTTTACAAATACAATCATCATCTTAACATCAAACTTAGCAAGTGATAAAATAATGAACCATGCAGATGATGAAAATCTAAATGACATGGTTATGGCAGAGTTAAAACAAGCATTTAAACCAGAGTTCTTAAACCGTTTAGATGATGTTGTAATCTTTAATGCACTAGGACAAAAAGAGATAACAGGAATTGTAGATATTTTCTTTAGAGATATTCAACAGAAAGTAAAAGATAGAGATATAACTTTAACACTAAGTAAAGATGCAAAAACATATATAGCAGAAGCTGGATTTGACCCAGTATATGGAGCTAGACCACTTAAAAGAGCATTATATGAGATAGTTGAAGATAATTTAGCTGAACTTATACTAGAGGGTAAAGTTGTTGAGGGTTCAAGTGTTAAGTTTGATGTTGTTGATGGTGAGATTGAAGTTAAGGTTAGTTTATAAAATTAACTATATAATAAATCATATATATTTTAAAAAATAATTTATACAATAAAGGTGTGTCATGAATGTAGCAATAGTTGGTCTTGGATTAATGGGTGGTTCATTGGCATTAAGCCTTAAAAAATTAGATTTTATAGATAGTATAGTTGGATGTGATCACAATGAACATCATACTAAACAAGCTTTGGAATTAAAATTAGTTGATAAAATAATTGAATTTAGAAGTTTAAAAAACTATGATGTGATATTTTTAGCTATACCTGTTAATGGCATTATAGCTTCTTTAGAAAATCTTACAGATGTTGGTGAAGATGTAACTATTATTGATTTAGGCAGTACAAAAGAGCTAATAGTATCTAAAATTCCAATATCTATAAGAAAAAATTGTGTTGCTTCACATCCAATGACAGGTACTGAAAACTTTGGTCCAACAGCTGCTATAGAAGAGTTGTATAAAGATAAAGTTGTAGTTTTATGTGATTTGGAAGATAGTGGTCAACTTCAATGTCGTGTTGCTAAGAAAATTTTTAAATCTTTAGAGATGAAAAAGTATTTTATGCATTCTCATGAACATGATCGTCATGCTGCTTTTATATCACATATGCCACATGCTATATCTTTTTCAATAGCAAATACAGTTATGAAACAAGAAAATAAACATAATATTTTGGCATTAGCAGCAGGTGGTTTTAGATCTATGAGCCGTTTAGCAAAAAGTTCACCAGATATGTGGGAAGATATTTTTAAGCAAAATAAAGGTAATTTACTTGAAGCTATAGAACTATTTGAAAAAGAGTTAGATAAGCTTAAACAAGATATTATTAATGATGATTTTAAGCTTGTAAATAAAAGTATGAAAGATGGAAATAAGTTACATGATATTTTAGATTAAGTTATTTTCTTATATATTTTCTATAGAGATTCTCCAATTATCTCTAAATCCTCTTTTATATTTTTTATCATCTAATTCTATCTCTTGTGAAAAATTAAAGCCAAAAATATCTACTAAATCTTCTATCTCTTGGTCAATTCCAAAAATATTTAAATATGAAAGAATAATATCTTTTGATTTATTTTCATTATCTTTATCTATAAAGTATTGAATTTTTGTATGATATGCTACTCTTAGTAGATCACCTAATTTACTTTTTCTACTCTCCATATGGATAAGATTTTTTAGTGTTTGTTTTACATTTTCAACATCTCCATGTAGAGCGTATTCTTCACATTTAGAAATTAGTTTTGCCCATTTCTTTTCTAATTCTTTACCTAGTTCTATGTGATGAAGTATCTTTTTTGTGTCTAAAAGTTTATAGCATACTTCCAAATCATCTCTTTCATAAGATGAATATAATTGCTCTATGTTATAGCAATTTAAATTTAATTCTTTAATCTTATTATAAATATGAGGTATATCTTTTAGTTTTTCTAAATGTTTTCTAGCTAATTTTGTATTTGATTTCATAATACAATTTTCAACCAATTTTAAAGAGCCTTCTATCTTTTTAGTTAAGTTTATATAGGTTGGAATATTTTTAAATGCATCAAATTTTTTAGTAATTTCATCTGTAGTCTTAAAATCTTTTTTTACAAGTGCTTTTAGAAATTTTACAAAATCTTTAGGATAATCAAAAATAAATGAGGACATCTCTTTTTTCTCAGGTATATTTTTATAAATAGCTATAAGTTGTTTTGCTGTGCCTAAATTTCCAGCCAATAACTCTTTTTGAGCATTTAAAAAACAAGTTTTCCATATGTTATCCATCTCTTTATATTCATTAGTTTGTTTAAGTATTGGAAATTTATCACATAGTTCGTATGATTCTTTATATCTTTTTGAATAGGTAAGAAGCTTAAATTTATCATAATATTCAAATGTTTTAAATAATAATTTAATATCTTTTTGTTTTGAATTAAGTTTAGCATAGTTTTTTAGTAAACTAATGGCTAGTTTTTTATCATTCTGTGTAAGTGCTTTTGTTGCCATTTTATAAATATTATCATATTGTTTTTCTATTTTTTTATAATTTTTATAGTTCTTAACAATAGTTGCATTTTCCGTTCTTTTAAATACTTGATATAAAGGTAATTGACGGATTAGGGAATCTAGTTTTTCTGGCTTTGGAAGATTTAGTTTTATGATATCTAAATTTTTAAGTGCAAGAACTACTGTATCGTTGTCTAATAGTACCATATCTATAATAATATCATCAAATGAAGCATAAGTATTATTAATAACTTTATGTTCTTTAATATCAATAATTGATAAAAACTTTTCTTTACTATTAACAAATATATAATTAGTATTTGGTATTGGAATAATATTTTTTATAGTTTTAAAATTAGTTTGTATTTTATGTGATGTAATATTTGCATTTAAATATATCACATCTATTTCTCCATTATCTTTACCACTTATAAGTGTATCCATATCTATAAAACATAAAGCATTTGTTTTTATATTTGAATTAGTGATAACTTCTTTGTGTGTATTAACATGTAAATCCATTACAAAAATAGCTCCACCATAACCAGTACAAGCTATTTTAGAGCCATAAAAAGTTATGGCACTTACAAAGTTTGTGAAGTTTTTTGTTTGTTGTATTGTTCTATCGTAAGGAAAAGAACAGAGTCTTGCTAATACAGATGGATTATTGTATTTATATTGAAAAACTCTTCCATATTTAGTTCCTACTATAAGATAATTCGAAGAACTATCAAATGATAGTATATTTATCTCTTTGGCTTTTATTGGTATTTCATTTAAAATTTCACCAATTCTAGTGTCTAAAACAAAGATGCTAGACTTTACAGCAAAGGCGAGTAGTTCTACATTTGGGCTAAAAGACATGGCTATAACATCAGAAGTTAGTTTTTCAGATTCTATTATCAATTTATTTTCATGGTTTTTACATGAATTTATTCTTGCTTCTCCAGATTCTGTAGATAGTGCTATATATTTATTGTCAAGTGCTTCAAGATTTTTTATATTTGTATCTAGTGTTAGACATTTTTCAATAGTGTACATCTAATTCTTACCTTTTAATAAACCAGCTAAATAACCACTACTAAAAGACCATTGTAGATTATATCCACCACAAGGTCCATCTATATTCATAACCTCACCACAAAAGTATAAACCATCTATAATTTTACTCTGCATTGTTTTTGGGTCTATCTCTTTTAAATTAATTCCACCTCTAGTTATCATAGCCATTTTAAAACCATCATTTCCTACAATTGTTAATGGTGTCCATGCCAATAAACTTATGAGTTTAGCTTTATTTATCCCATCTATTTTAAAAAATGTTATATCTGTTTTTATATTTGATAATTTACATAATTCTACGGCTAAAGATTTTGGGATTAGGTTAGATAAGGCATCTAAAATATTTGAAGTTTGTTTTTGAAGATACTGTAAAATTTCTTCTTCATTCATACCATGTGTTAGATTTAAAAGTATGGGTACTTCTTTATACTTTTCTAACAATGGTGTTATCTCTCTTGCAAAGTCTAAAACAACAGGACCTCTAATCCCTTTTTTTGTAAATATTAAATCACCAATTGCTTGTAGTTTTTTATGTTTTTTGATATCTATTTTGATTTTTACTTTAGCGATTGTGTCAGCACGACAATTTTCAACCCAGTTTTCTTTTGTATGTAATGGTAACATAGCTGGATATAACTCTGTAATTTTATGTCCAAGTTCATTAGATAATTTATAACCATCACCCTCAGCACCTAAAGATGAAAACCCCAATCCACCAGTAGCTAAAATAATATTTTTACATTTATATATAACATCTTGTGTTTTTACACCAGTTATTCTTTTTTCATCATGTAATAGTTTAGTAACTTTTTGTGAGCAAATTAATTCAATATTTAGTTCTTGCATCTTATGTTGTAAAGCTTCTATAATAGTATTTGAATTGTGAGAGATAGGAAAAACTCTAAATCCATCAGGGGCATGAGTTTTAACATCTATAGAATCTAAAAAATCTATAAGTTTTTTATTGTCAAACTCTTTTAATGCATCTTGCATAAACCTGCCATCACGACCAAAATGTTTCATCAACTCTTCATTTGAAAGTGTATTTGTAATATTACATTTTCCTCCACCAGTAGCTTTTAGTTTTGATGCTATATTTGGTAGTTTTTCTAGGAGTAAAACTTTTTTGTTATTTTGTCCAGCTGTTATGGCAGATATAATTCCACTAGCTCCAGAACCAATTACTATTAAATCATAAATCATTTTAGGATTATAGTATAATAATTTTATGAAAACATTATATGGTGATAGAGAAAAGTGTTATAAGTGTTACAGACCTCAAAGTTCTTGTATGTGTAAATACATAGAACCTTTTGAAACAGAAACTAAGTTTATTATACTAATGCATCCAAAAGAGTTTAAAAAAGTAAAAAATAATACAGGTCATTTTACTCATCAAAGTTTGAAAAACTCAGAACTCTTTATAGGTATTGATTTCTCAAATCATAACCGTATAAATGAGATAATATCTTCTCATGAAAGTTTTATACTGTTTCCAAGCGAAGATGCTATAAACCTTAGTAAAGAAAATCCAAAAACTAAAACTGATAAAAAGATGGCTATTTTCTTGATTGATTCAACTTGGGCTTGTACAAGAAAAATGTTCACACAAAGTAAAAATCTGCAAAAACTTAAACATATGAGTTTTGAGACATCTCGTGTATCTCAGTATCAAATAAAAGAACAACCACAGGAAAATTATCTCTCTACTATAGAATCAACTTTAGTTGTATTAGAGTTATTAAATGATTTAAATATAGAAAATATTAAAGATAATAATTTAGTTAATTTTTTGAGTCCATTTATAAATATGATAAAATACCAACAAAAATTGATAAATAATCCTTTAAGTAATGCAGTTAGATTTAGAACAAAGAAAGAAATTGAGATATTATGAAATTAAAAACATACCTTTATAGTGGTGGTCATTGGAATAAAACTTTAGATGCTAATTTAGATTCTAAGAATACTCTTGTATTCGTATTTGGAAGTATAAATTTGGAATATATAAAAGATGGTTTAGAAAATATATTTAGTTGTTATCCTAAATCTACAATTATAGGTTGTTCGACAGCTGGTGAAATTTATGGAGCTGAAGTATATGATAATTCACTTAGTATTTCTGTTGCTTATTTTGAAAAAAGTACTTTTAAGTTAGTTTATAAGAAGGTTCAAGAAGCTAATTCTTTTGATATTGGTTGTGAAATTGTAGATAAACTTCAAGAGGATAAATTAAAATCAATTTTTATTTTATCTAATGTTTTAAGTATAAATGGTTCTGAACTTATAAAAGGTATAAATGAAAAACTTTCTAAAGAGTGTTCTTTAGGTGGTGGTTTAGCTGGTAATGGGATAGAATTTAATAAAACATGGATAATTATTGAAAATAAACTTGTAGAAAATTATATATGTTCAGTAGGTTTTTATGGGGATGATGTACATATTAATTATGCTTGTAAGAGTGGTTGGAGAAGGTTTGGTATAGATAGAAAAGTTACTCATTCTTATGATAATGTATTATTTTCATTAAATAATAAACCAGCATTAGAACTTTATAAAAGGTTCTTAGGTGATAAGGCTAAGTTATTACCAGCATCTGCATTGAATTTTCCATTGATGTTGGTTGAAAATGGAGATAGTGAACCAAAATTTAGAGCGATAAAAGCGATAGATGAGGAAAATAATTCTATAATTTTAGCTGGTAATATACCACAAAATTCTACTGTATCTTTTGCTATTGCTAATTTTGATGATCTTATAGATGGTGCACAAAATGCAGCTGAGAAATTACATCATGGTTATACTAATGAGCAAGAGGCATTATGCATAGGTGTTAGTTGTGTGGCAAGAAGAGTTGTTTTAAAACAACAAGTAGAAGATGAATTGGAAGTTTTAGTAGATACTATAGGTGAAAATGTTTCTACTATTGGTTTTTATTCATATGGTGAATTTTCAAAATCTAGATCAGGATTTTGTAGCTTTCATAATCAAACTATGACTTTAACACTTATCTATGAATCATAAAGGGTAACGATGATAACAAATAAATTACTGAAACGACAATTAAAAAAAGCTGGTATAGATGAGCAAACTATACCTAATCAAGAATCTTTTGAAAATTTTTTAAAATTAGTTGAAAATTCTTATGCTGAAAATGATGATACAAGACGAATGATGGAATATTCTTTAGATATATTTTCACAAGAGATGAGAGAAGCTGTAGCTGAACTTGAAACTGCACATAAAGATGTTGAGAAAAAAGATAAAATGATGTTTCAACAGTCCCGTTTTGCTCAAATGGGTGAAATGATAAGTATGATAGCACACCAATGGAGACAACCTTTAAACTTTATAGGTACTACAACTGCTGCTATCCAATTTGATGTTTTTTTTGATAAACTAGATAAAGATGAACTTATAAAACATACTGATAATATTGCTAAACAATCTCAATATTTAAGCGATACTATAGATGATTTTAGAAACTTTTTTAGAAATGAGACAGGAGTTGAAAAAATATCATATAATGATTTGATATCTAGTGTTTTAAATATTATAGGTGAATCTATAGAGTCTAAAGGTATAGAGATTAAGAAAGATTTAAATTGTAATTGTGAATTTACAACTTATTCAAATGAACTTAAACATGTTATTATAAATATTATTAAGAATGCAGAAGATATACTTCTTGAAAATAAAATAAAATCCCCATATATACATATAAAAACATATGAAGAATTAAATGATAGAATATTATCTATAAGTGATAATGGTGGTGGTATATCAAAAGATATTATGATGAAAATATTTGATCCATATTTTTCAACAAAAAGTAAGAAGAATGGAACAGGATTAGGCTTATATATGAGTAAAATTATTGTTGAAGATCATTGTAATGGATTATTACAAGTAAATAACACTAATGATGGTGCAGTTTTCAAAATTATTTTGAAAAGAAATGAATTAATCTAATATCATCATATTCTTTCTCCAATAACCTTTTCCACCTTTTAAAGAGATGCAATGGTGATTTGGGAATTTCTTTTTGTATTCTTTTAATCTGTTTAAAGTTGTTTTTCCAGAATCACAATAAAAGACAAATACACTACCATCTACTTCCTTAGAAAGTTCATAAGGATTATAGACAATAGTTTCTATCTTTTCAATAGGTGATAATATAGTATCTATTAATAAAACTCTTATACCATCATTTATTAATTTCTTTTTATTTGTTAAAAATTCTTTTTGTGACCATTCATCTGAATATTTCATAAAAATCCTTCTTTAAGATATGCTAGATTATATCAGGTTTAAGTAATCTTTGATAAAATAGATTTAATAAATAAAAATTAGGAATATAATGTCATTTTCAGAACTAGGTTTAAATAACCATATATTAAAAGCTATAAAAGAGCAGGGTTATACTAAACCTACACCTATTCAAGCTCAAGCTATTCCAGCGATACTTCAAAAAAAAGATATTTTAGCTGGTGCTCAAACAGGTACTGGTAAAACAGCTGGTTTCACTCTTCCTCTATTAGAACTTTTATCTCGCTCAAAAAAAATAAATTCTGCAAAAGGTAAACGAAAAGTCCGTGCTTTAATTTTAACTCCTACTAGAGAATTAGCTGCACAAGTTGGTGAGAGTGTAGAACTTTATGGTAAGCATCTTCCATATAAATCATCTGTGATTTTTGGTGGGGTAAAAATAAATCCACAAATTGCTAAACTAAGAAATGGACTTGATATAGTTATAGCAACTCCAGGTCGTTTACTAGATCATATTTCTCAAAGAACTATTGATTTATCTGAAGTTGATTTTTTCATTCTTGATGAAGCAGATAGAATGTTAGATATGGGTTTTATAAACGATATAAAAAAGATTTTAGCACTACTTCCAAGAGAAAAACAAACTTTACTTTTTTCAGCAACATATTCAGAAGCTATAAAAAAACTATCAGATAAACTTTTAAATTCACCAGTATTGATAGAGGTAGCTAGAAGAAATACATCAGCAGAAATGATAAAACAAGCTATCTACCATGTAGATAAAGCAAGAAAAAAAGAGCTATTAATACATCTTATAAAAGAGGGAAACTGGAAACAAGTATTAGTGTTTACTAGAACTAAGCATGGGGCAAATAAATTAACTGGACAACTTGAAAAAGAGGGTATCACAGCTTCTGCTATCCATGGTAATAAAAGTCAAAATGCGAGAACAAAAGCATTGGCAGAATTTAAAGATGGGAAAGTACATGTACTTGTAGCTACAGATATAGCTGCTCGTGGTATAGATATTGATCAGTTACCACATGTAGTAAACTATGAGCTTCCAAATGTTAGTGAAGATTATGTTCATCGTATTGGTAGAACAGGTCGTGCTGGAAATAAAGGTGAAGCTATATCTTTAGTATGTGTAGATGAAGATGAATTTTTAGAAAATATTGAAAAACTAATAAAAAAAGATATACCAAAAGTATGGTTAAAAGGTTTTAAACCAGATCCATCAATAAAAGCTGAACCTATCAATATGGGTGGAAATAGAAGAGGACATCAAAAACCTAAGAATACTAGAAATAGAGCACCAAGAGGAAGAAGATAAAATATAAGTAGATAGTAATGACTGAGTATTATGGACAAATAAAAAAGATAAGTTTAGGATTAAGTGTTGGTTTCGGTATATTTATAATATCATTAATGGTTTTTAATACTATTCAGAGTTCTCTTTTAGGTATTATAGGTTTATTAGTCGTTTTATGGACAAATGAAGCTTTACCACTAGCAGTCGTTTCTTTAATGCCTATTGTATTATTTCCTGCTTTTAGTATCATAGATACAAAGGCTACTACTATTAATTATGCTCACCCTATAATATTTTTATTTTTAGGGGGCTTTTTACTTGCTATTGCTGTTCAAAAAAGTAAGTTACATACTTTTATAGCTGATAAAATGCTATCATTTTTTCCAAATACTCCACGGGGTATTATATTTTCCTTAGCGATAACATCTGGTATGCTTAGTTCCATCCTTTCAAATACAACCACTACACTTTTATTAATTTCTATAGCACTCTTTATAACAGATAATGTAAAGTTAAAAATGAGATTTGCTTTAGCTATAGCTTATGGAGCTAGTGTTGGTGGTATTATTACACCTATTGGCACTCCTCCAAATCTTATATTATTAGGAATTATGAATGATAAAGGTATGCAAAGTATTGCATTCTTTGAGTGGATATATATGGTTTTTCCTTTAGCTTTTTTAATGTTTATAGTTGTATCTTATATTTTGAGTTTGGGTCTTGATAAACAACCAATAACAATAAAAAAATCAAATGAAAAATTAAATGTAGAACAGAAAAAAGTTCTATATATATTAGGTGGATTAATAACATTACTTTTAGTTAATGCTCCTATAAGACCATATTGGGATGGATTAGGGCTTAGTGAAGCTGGTATTTTACTAGGTATTGGAATGTTGTTTTTTATACCACCATTTAATATTTTAGAATGGGAAAAAGATAAAGATAAAATACCTTTTAAAATAATGTTTCTTTTTGGAGCAGGTTTTTCTATAGCAAAAGCATTTTCAGCAACAGGTTTAGCTGATGAAGTTGCTTCATATCTTATTGTTATGACAAATTTACCACCTATCTTTTTATTATTAGCTGTAGCATCTCTTATAACTTTTACAACAGAGATAACATCAAATACAGCACTTATTTCTATCATGTTGCCAGTTATTTATTCTGTAGCAGAACAAACAGGGATTAATACAACATTATTTATGATGGTAGCAACTATATGTGCTAGTTATGCTTTTATGCTGCCTATAGCAACCCCACCAAATGCTATAGCTATGAGTAGTGGTGTTGTTGATGTTAAAACAATGATAAGATACGGAGTGGTATTTAATCTTGTAGGAATTTTTCTTATAGTTCTAATAGCAGAATTTTTTTGGAAACTATTTTTATAGACCTTCCATTAAAATATACCAAAGTCTATCAATCTCTTTATCATTAATAAATATAGTTGATTTATTTTCAAATAATTCTTTTAATCCATCTTTATTAATGCTAAACACATGAGAACATTCTTTGTGTGTTGGAAGATATGCACGAATAAGTGATATATCTTTCTCCTCAATCATTAAACCACATAAAAAACATTCAAATTCAGTATGTAGTCGTCCCTCATGCTCTAATAATTTTACATAACTTTCTATAGCAACTCTCTTTGGATTTTGTTTATTCCATTGCAGTGAAGCATCTTCAAGTAGGTTAAAATAAAATTCATCTAGTTCTTCAGCTTCTCTAAGATGTTTGTAAAAAAGTTTTGTAAAATCTTGCCATAATTTTAAAAGATTATGATTATTTATCCATTTAAAACCGATATGAATCACATCTTTTAATCTTGAAATACTTACTTTATATGAGGATTCTACTTCAAAATCAAGTTTAAAGCCTATATTGATAGTTCCATGTCTAGCACCATAAAATCTATATAAAGTAAAAAGATTATTTTTAGAGATTATAGTAACTATTAAATCTTCATCTTTGACTTTATTTAGATTGATTATAAAACCTTGCATTTATATTTTAAAGTTCAAAGCTCTTTTGCATCTCTTTTTGAATATCTTGAATTTTTAATTCTTTATTAACAAAAAGTTCATTTGCCAATATACCTTGACCTAAAAGCATATCTGCACCATCTTTATAAGTTAAACCATCTTTTTTAGCAAGTTTTAGAAAAGGTGTTAATTTTCCATATATTGCGTCTGCTACAAAAGAAGTATTTTTTAGAATATCATCTATTAACTCTTTTGGAGCTGGTAAATTTTCATCTTTTAGACCAGCACTTGTAGTATTTACTACTAAGTCATATTTTTTTAATTTAAAATTATCCCATGTATAACAATTATCTACTTTATTTTGAAAATATTTTAAATTACTTGCACTTCTATTGAGGACATCAACTTTTATGGAATCTTGTATAAATCTAGATGCAAGAGCTTTTGCTGTTCCACCTGCACCTATAACTAGAATAGTATTAATGCTACCAAATTCAGTGATAGCTTGCATAAAACCATCTGCATCTGTGTTATAACCTATTAAACGACCATTCTCATTGATAATAGTATTTACAACACCAACTATTTTAGCAAAACCTCTTACTTCATCACAAGCTTTATATGCTACTTCTTTATGTGGTACAGTTATGTTAGCTCCACTTAATCCAAAAGAAAAAAAAGTTTCTCTTAATTTTTGACCATCTTCTAGGTTTATACGAATATAAGTAGCATCATAGTTTAAATGTTTAAATACAGTATTATGCATAATTGGTGAACGGGAATGGGACACAGGGTTACCAAATAGAGCAAAAAGTTTTTTCATTAGTCTAAATCCTCTAAAGAGTGTATTAATGCACCGAGTTTATTTTTTACTTCTAAATATTCTAGTTCATGTATGCTATCTGCCACTATACCTGCACCAGCTTGAAGTATAACTTTGTCCTCTTTTACCATTGCTGTTCTAATAGTTATAGCACTATCCATATTCCCATCAAAACCAAAATAACCGATACTTCCACTATAAAAACCTCTTTTTATACCTTCATATTCTGCTATAAGTTCCATTGCTCTTATTTTTGGTGCTCCAGTCATTGTTCCAGCTGTAAAAGTAGCTATAAAAAGGTCAAACATATCTTTGTTCTCATCTAGTTCAGCTACAACATCTGATACTATGTGCATAACATGAGAAAATCTTTCAATATGCATCATGTCATTTACTTTAACTGTACCAGTTTTTGCGACTCTACCAATGTCATTTCTACCTAAATCTATAAGCATAAGGTGTTCTGAAAGTTCTTTTTTATCTGCTAAAAGTTCTTTTTCTAGTTCTAAATCTCTTTGTTTAGTTTTACCTCTTTTTCTTGTCCCTGCAATAGGTCGAAGAAGAAGTTCACCATTTGTTAATCTGACCATAACTTCTGGAGAAGAACCAACTATATTAAAATTTTCATACTCCATTAAAAACATATATGGAGATGGATTTTTTGCTCTTAATATTCTATAGAAACTAAATGGATCAACCTTTATATTTCTAGTAAAACGGTTTGTCATAAGAACTTGAAAAACATCACCACTTTTAATCATCTCTTTAGATTTATCTATCATTTCAAAAAATCTCTCTTTTGAATGTGTAAAATTACCTGCATCATTACCTATATTTTTAACATGATGTTTATAAGTATATGTACCTTTTAATTGATCATGGATATATTTGAATTTTTGTTCAAATGTATTAAGTGTAGAAATAAGTGTAATTTGATGATTCTTATGTGAATATACTAAGACGATTTTTGGCAGAATCAAATCTAAATCTGGTGTTTTTAATTCATCAGTTAAATTTTCCATACAAGGTGTGAGTTTAGGCTCAAAAACTTTAACCATATCATAACCAATATAGCCAATAAATCCATCAACATAACCAACTTTAAGTTCATTTACGGCTTCTTTATAAATAGTAGGGTCAATACTCTTATAGTAATTTTTTAAGAAATTGAAAGGTGTCTCATTTTTTATATGTTGTATGTTATCTACATCTGTGTAAATAGTTTTTTTATCTATGTATTGAAGTCTTTCTCTAGCTCCAATACAAACAAAGCTATAGTTACCATCACTACCTCCAGCACTTTCAAAAAGATATGTAACTTCATTTGGAAACATATCTTTCATCTTTGAATAAACAGCGATAGGTGCTAGTTGGTCAAGTGTAAATTGTTTTGAATATATCATCTAGTATCTTACTAAAAAAGCACCAGCTTCAATACTACTTCTTACAACTTTAAGTGCAATACGAGCTTCTTTTTGATCATTAAATGGACCAACTAGAACTTTATTTAAGTTACCTACTTTTTTATATGTATAACCATATCCTTTATCTGTAATAGATTTTAAGAATTTTTTATTTGGTTCATATTTTGAAAAAGAACCAACTTGTGCATAATATAGTTTAGAAGTAGATTTTTTAGGAACAACTTTTTCAACTTTTTTTACAGTATGTTTTACAACTGGTTTAGGCTTAGGTTTAGGCTTAGGCTTTACTACAGGTTCAGGTTGTTTCTTAGCAACAAATGTAGCCTCTTGTTTACTTTGTTCTTTTAATCTTTGTGCAATGTTATCCAAATTATTATTAGTTGTATTTTCTTGAATTACTTCAACTTCTTCAAATAATGGCTCATTCTCGATCTCTTTTTTAATCTCTCTTGGATCAGGAGGTAAAACAGCTTGAGGTAAATTATCATTACTATCTGAAGAGATAGAATTCATAAGTAATACCACTATAATTAAAATAATTCCTAATGTAGCTACAGCTAAAATAATCTTTTTATTATTACTTACTGAACCACCTTTATTTAAAATTATGTCATTTAATTCGTTTTTTTCTTCTTCCATCAGTTATCCTTTTTTACATGTGTTTTGACCAAGAAGCACCACGCTCCTTAGCATAAACTTCGTAAGGTAGAGTTAAAATATTGTATTCATCTGGCATATCATTGTTTGGAAATATTTTCCATTGCTTTGGTTGCTTTGCTGCTAGTTTCATACTTATCATTTTACCAAGCTGTATAGCTTCTTGTAAAGTTGTATGACCTTTGTGTATATAAAGATGTAGATGTCCATCAGTTTTAGTTTTGTAAGCAGTAAAGTTTATATAACCCTCTTCACGAAGTAAGAGTTGAGCTTTATGATAAAATCTTTCAGGGTCTCTACCATTATAATCAATCACTATGTTTTCAACCTTATCACGAGAGTTTACAAGTGAATGAGCTACAGTAACATCACCTTTTAAGTGACTATTTATAACAGCTTGGTTTAATGGTGAGTTAACTTTTTCAAATTTATTATAAAAAGTACGACCTTTAAATGATATTTTATCTACTACTTTATCACTTTTTATCCAATAGTGGTCACTTATCATTTTGATAAGTTTCATATCCATAGCTGTCATAAATAATTCTCCTTAATAAGTTGCTTGGTTATAGATTACAAAGTTTTGAGCCAATTCTTTTAACTCTTCTTTGATTTTTGCATGAAGTTCAGTGTTATTAATATCATCTAAAACATCTGCCATTTTATTAGCAATGATTTCAAATTCTTTTTCTTTCATTCCACGGCTTGTAAGAGCAGGGCTTCCAACACGGATACCAGAAGTTACAAATGGACTTCTTGTTTCACCTGGAACAGTGTTTTTGTTGATAGTTATACCAGCATTACCAAGAGCTGCATCTGCATCTTTACCACTAATCTCTTTTCCAACAAAAGAAACTAAGATAAGGTGGTTATCAGTTCCACCACTTACAACATCATAACCTCTTTTAACCATAACTTCGCCAAGAACTTTAGCATTTGCTTTTACTTGTTTTGCGTAATCTTTCCATTCAGGTGAAAGATTGTGTTTAAAACCAACAGCTTTTGCAGCAATAACATGAACCAGTGGGCCACCTTGAAGTGCTGGGAATATAGCAGAGTTAATTTTCTTAGCTATATCTTCATCATTTGTCATAATCATACCACCACGAGGCCCTGCAAGAGTTTTGTGTGTAGTAGTTGTAACAACATCAGCATAAGGGAATGGGCTAGGGTGTTCACCTGCACATACTAAACCAGCGATGTGAGCAATATCTGCAAAAAGTATTGCACCAACTGCATCAGCAATTTCACGGAATTTTTTGAAGTCTATTTCACGAGCATAAGCAGAAGCACCACAAACTATGATTTTTGGTTGAACGATTTTTGCTATATCCATAACTCTATCGTAGTTAATGCGACCATCAAGTTCAACACCATAAGTGAAGCTTGAGTAGTTTTTACCAGAAAAAGATGGTTTAGAACCATGTGTCAAGTGTCCACCATGGCTTAAATCCATACCTAGAAGTTTGTCTCCAGCTTTTAAAAGTGCTGCATAAACTGCACCATTTGCTTGACTTCCTGAATGTGGTTGAACATTTGCAAATTTACAATCAAAAAGTTCACAAGCTCTATCAATAGCAAGTTGCTCTACACCATCAGCATATTCACAACCACCATAGTATCGTTTCATAGGGTAACCCTCTGCATACTTGTTAGTAAACACAGAACCCATACATTCCATAACAGCTGGAAGTGTAAAGTTTTCAGATGCAATCATCTCTAAATGGTCAGTTTGTCTTTCTAACTCTTTTTCACATAAGTTAAATACTTCTTCATCAAATTCTTTTAAAAAACTCATTTTACAAAATTCCTCGTAATTAATATTATGGTCATTATACTAAAAAAATGATAATAAAAAGATTAGAGGTGAAAATTAGTTTAGAGTTATTTTAAAATAAGCACCATTATTTTTATTTTGAACTTCTTCTATCTGTATGTTTTGTATCATATAGAGCTTTTTCAACTTCATCTATAATCTCTTCTTTTGTATACTTATTATCTATATTTGCTATTGCAAAACTACAAG
>Ga0256827_10001193_pt1 | contig 16503 bp, 14 predicted proteins | sample CV84metaG_FD_185977 | JGI IMG/M metagenome (GOLD analysis project Ga0256827, IMG submission 185977) | Hydrothermal vent microbial communities from East Pacific Rise, Pacific Ocean - CV84 | ecosystem: Environmental > Aquatic > Marine > Hydrothermal vents | place: Pacific Ocean: East Pacific Rise... | reverse complement strand
GTGGTTCTTTTTGAAGATGTGATAGTTAAAATTGAAAAAGTTGACATTGCTAAGGCTAAAATATATGCCGCAGTTGTAGGTAAAATAGATGTATAAAAATGAGTTAGACACTGCTATAAAAAGAGGCAAAGTCTCTAACAGTTTTGTCTTTTTTGGAGAGAGTGAATTTCTCATAGATATGTACACAAAAATGCTCAGTAACATCGAAGATGCATCTCTACTGAACTTTTATCATGATGAGTATGATTTTAACTCTGCTAAAGCACACCTCTCACAAGCTTCCCTTTTTGGTGGTAATAATGTACTCATAATTAAAAGTGCTAAAAAGGTGCCTAAAAAAGAGTTGGATATTCTCATAGACTACTGTGAGAAAAATCCAGACAATCTTTTTATCTATGCCTACTTAGGCAGTGACCACAAAACCTACAATAACAAAAAAGCCTTTGCTGGCAAAAGTACTATGAGTGTACGCTTTTTTCACCCTAAAGAGTATGAGGCACAAAATATTATACTTGCAATTGCACAAGAGAAAAATGTCAATATAGACAAATATTCTATCTCTCATCTGCTCCAGATTCATAACGGAGATGTAGCACTCTCTTGTAATGAGATAGAAAAATTCAGAGTCTACGACAGAGCAATCACAACTAAAGACATCGATAATTTAGTTTTTGGTTTAGCAGAAATCAACATCGATGACCTCATTAAAAAAATATTAGGGAAAAAAGATTTTAAGCCAGACTTAGCAAACATCCTAGAGCATGGAGAGGATGAGATACGTATTGTTACAGCCATCACGGCCTACCTTACACAGCTCTATATGTTTAACATCTACATACGAGTTAACGGTGTGCCAAATGCCTTAGAGATATTAGGCTACCCTGCCCCTAAATTTGTAGTCGATGAAAAAGCCGCACTCTCACTGAAGTTTCGCCCTAACATCTACTATAAACTCCATGAGCTTCTTCTGAGTAGCGAACTTAAAATGAAGAGCTCCAACGTGGATAAGAGTGCCATTTTACTCTCAACTCTCATAAGAGTACAAAAACTACTCTAAGAGCTCTAACTCAATAAAACCACTTACATAGTGAGCAAAAAAAGTCATATAATCTAGATCTTTTTTATCAAATCCACCCTCTTTATTTAAAAGCTGTAAAACAGCGATAATCTCACGTTTAGAGTTAAAGATGGGTGCAGTTAAAATATTTTGAGTGTAATAACCTGTTTTCATATCGACATCAGCCATAAAGTAAGGGTTATCGTAAGGCTCATTTTCAAGAATTGCTTTTTGGAGTTTAATAGTCTGCCCTACTATTCCCATATCAAAAGGAATAACAATCTTTTGTGAATCATCTGCAAGTAGAGTCCAAAGCTCATTCTCCTCTTGCTTGTAGATAAAAAGGGAGCAGCGCTGAGCTCCCACTATCTCTTTTGCATTTTTAGAGATAAAAGGTAAGCCCTCCTCAAGAGAAGTTTTCTCTGCAAGAACTCTACCGAACTGACTTAGTTGTTCATATTTTTCAATCATTTAAAAATTATATAGGAAAAAGGTTAAAGGGAAGGTTTGATTAATACTAATACAGCGGGGTGATTAATCCCGCCGTTTACTAATAGAGACGAACTGCACAACAGAACATCAAAATTAGTAGTATTAGTACTATTTTTGAAGTCAAAACTTAACCTTTGTGTTGGATTCCCACCCAACACACCCACTTAAAAAAAAGCAAAAAAAAAGGGTAACTAGAAATTAATCTAGTTACCCTTACTTTCCAACATGTTATAGTAATCAGCTATAACGGTTAAGTTTGACTTTCGGTAAAATTATACCACAAAAAAACTAATTACTAGTTTTTATCTAAATCAACAATTTTACCAGCAGAAATCCACGGCATCATTTCACGAAGTTTATTACCTGTAACAGTAATTAACTTAGTTTTATCATTTGTACGTTCAGCATTCATACGAGGGTAACCTGCTTGACCTTCTAAGATGAAGTCTTTTGCAAATCTACCATCTTGAATCTCAGTAAGAATATCTCTCATAGCTTGTTTAGACTCAGCATTGATAACACGTTTACCAGAAACATAGTCACCATACTCAGCAGTATTGGAGATTGAGTATCTCATATCTGCAATACCACCCTCAAACATTAAGTCAACGATGAGTTTAAGTTCGTGAAGACACTCAAAGTAAGCTAACTCTGGAGCATAACCAGCTTCAGTTAAAGTTTCAAAACCAGCTTGAACTAGTGCAGTTGCACCACCACAAAGTACTGCTTGCTCACCAAAAAGGTCAGTTTCAGTTTCGTCTTTGAAAGTTGTTTCAATAATAGCAGTACGACCACCACCAATAGCAGAAGCATAAGAAAGAGCTAACTCTTTAGTAGTCCCTGAAGGATTTTGACCAACAGCGATTAAATCTGGAATACCACCACCACGAACGAACTCAGAACGAACAGTATGCCCTGGTGCTTTTGGAGCAATCATAGTAACATTGATGTTAGCTGCTGGTTTAACACGACCGTAGTGAATGTTAAAACCGTGACCAAAAGCGATAGTAGCACCATCTTTTAGGTTAGGAGCGATTTCGTTTGTATAAATCTCAGCTTGATTTTCATCTGGTAAAAGAATCATTACAACATCAGATTTAGCAGTAGCTTCAGCAATAGTTAAAACTTCAAAGTTTTTAGCTTCAGCTTTAGCCCATGAAGAACCACCCTTACGTAAACCAACAACAACACTAACACCGCTATCTCTTAAGTTTTCTGCGTGTGCGTGTCCTTGAGAACCAAAACCGATCATTGCAACTGTTTTGCTTCTGATTAGGTCTAAACTAGTGTCTTTGTCGTAATAAACATTTAATGCCATTGTGTTTCCTTGATAATTTTAAGCTTAATTGCTTAAATAATTTTCGGCATTATACTAAAATAAAGCAAAAACTTTTATAATGTCAACAATAAAAAGGAAATTTCATGAAAAAATTTAATCTATTTAAAGAAATAATTATTGTCAATAAGGCCTCACTACTTCAAGCAATCAATTCCTCAAAGGTTTTTGCTATTACAATCTCTGGAGAAGTGAAGTATGAGCCTTTTGGCGATAAAGATATTTTGATATACCAAGGTAAACACACACCAGCACCTACAAGTGCTTTGCAACCAACACAAACACCATCTTTAGAGGGTATGCTTGGGAAAAATTATCAGCTTGTTATTGATGATGAGAGAGTTTTAGTCAAAGCATTTTCAAACTGGCAAGAGCTTATAGCTCTTAATACTCCACGTTCATCTTATGACGATACTACAGCTGATGGTGTTGCAGAGTTTGCAGATAAAGAGTTAGAAAACATTGGTTGGCAGATTACAGAGTTTAATGTTAGATACAGAGAACTTGTTGAAGTTCTTGAAGAGAAATGTGAAGGCACAATTTTATGTATAGAACAAGAGGAGCCTCAGTATCAGTTTAGTGGTCTTGGTTTTATAGCAGATGACAAAGAAGCAGCAAAAGTTCTTTATGATTACTGTCAAGCGATTGTCAAAGACAAGTTAGCGAATGATGATGACTTTGACAAAGATGATTTAGATGATGACCAAGAGGAGGCTGTAGAGTTCTTCAAGGTTTAATAATGCTTACAGGAGAAGTATCTACTTCTCCATTTGCCATTTTAACAAATCTTCAGCTAATTCTTGAGCATTGCTACTTCGCATATAAAACAGTTCTCCCTGTTTATCTTTTAACATAACTAATGGCTTCCAAAATAAAAGAATATTTCCTTTAATTTTCAAATATTTATTTATCGAGTAAGAGACTACTCTTATCTCTTGAATTTCCTCTTTCTTTATAACTACCAAAGAGTTACCCACAATATTTAGCCTCTCTTTGGTAATATCTATACGAGTATAAATATTTTTAAAAACTGTTATCAATAGTCCAATATAGATACTAAAAAACAGAACAAAACTAAATACTAAGTAAATTATATTATATGGTGTTTCAAGAGTATATGGGTAATATGGACTGCCAAATAGTAATGAAAAAATATAATACTCACTCCAGTCACTAATAAAAGAAGCCAGTAAAAGAATAGAGGTAAATGTAATAAAAGAGAGAAATTTTGATGTTAACCTTCTACTAAAAAGAACCTCTCTTTGTGAGTAGTAAACTCCTTGTCTATACATCTGCATTTTGGAAATTTTCATGCCAATATATATAATCAGGATTAACATTAAAGTAAAAAAGAGTAAATTATCATAAGGAAAAATATAGTAATCTTGAAATATATAGAGATAGCTATTTTTTTGTACAAACTGTTTGCTTACTACATCTTGAAATGATTCAACACTTATGGAATTAAATATTTCATAAGGTGTTTTATCATAAAGATTTAGATGGATTCTCACATATTCCGTTATATGCAGTAATAGCATCAATGTTCCACTATCATTTTCCATTGAACTGTAATATAGTCTGGACTGATCTAGTGCTTTTTGAATCTCTTTTTTATCGATATGTATAACATCTTTATCAATTTCTCGCTGAACTACTTTTAAATTTTCCTCAAACTCTTCATGTAAAGAATCAAATGAAACTCCAATTATCCGAGCATCTCTTTTACTAGCCCTATATACAGATACACTATATGTTTTTCCTAGTTTATTTCGCAGAAGTCTTTGCATTTTCCTTGAAAGATATTCAGCATAACTCTTAAGTATAAGGTATTTCTTATAATCATCAAAAAGATAACGACTACCAACATAAGCAATATTTTTATTATTTTGAGACATAGTGATTGTCTTAAACTCTTTATCATCTAAACTTGCATTATATGGCAATTCAGTAGTCTGCTTTGTTCCTTTAATAGAGATTGTGCCATACTTTTGTTTTATTAAAGTAATTATTTTTTCTTCATCAAAGTTACCTACTACCTTAAGAGTCATATTTGCAGGGTAGTAGTACTCTTTATAGTGTTGCATAACTTCATCTAGGGTAAATTTATAATTATTTCTCTTCTCAATATAAGATGCGATAGGCTCCCTATCCTTCTCTAAACCAAAAGAGTGTTCAAATACATCTAATCTATCGGGAAACCATGAGAATATTGGTTTGAGGAACTCTAATGGAGGTCCAAAAAATTTATCATACCATTCTAATTCTCCTATCTCAGTCTGAAGAGCTCTTTTTTCAATTTTCAAATCCTCTTCATTCACATTTTTATCAAAGATCATCTGAGCAAATATTTCTACGATAAACTCTGTTTTATTACTATCTATAGTTGCTATATATCGTGTATTATTCTCACTGGTATATCCATTAATGTCTGTGGCACCCTCATCTTTTATGTAATCAAGATAATCATGATGAGGAACTCTTTGATCTCGAAATACAAGATGCTCTACAAGATGAGATATTCCTGAGTTACTCTCATCTTCTATGGAAAAGCCAACTTTAACATCTACTGATATTTCTGTATTAACTGCTTCCTTATTAGCAAGCATATAAACCTGTAGTCCATTAGTAAGTTTAAAATATTTTACATTTTTATAGGGGTCAAGAGTGTTTTGTGCTTGTAAATAAGTGGAAAGTAAAAGGGTAAAAAGTAAGAGTATAATTTTCATTTGGCTTCTTTGCATTAGGCATTAATATCATTATACTTATAAAAGAAAAATGTTGCAACATTTAAAATTACAGAATAACACTAAAAACAGTGACATATATACGATGACTTTTGACAGAGAACTAAAAGAGAGGTTTTTGGAGGCTACTCACGTAAGCAATAATCTTTTTATAATGGGTCGCTAATTGCCTTTTTTAATCTCCAAAGTCTCAATATAAATAGGTTTTCTACTTCTAATACGTAAAAAAAATCATTAAAACTAGAAAATTTCTATTTTTTTTTACAACTCTTAGCCTATTTTAATTTATATAAGTACCTCTGTAAAATAATCATAGCAGAGATGGAGTCAACTCTTCCATCTCTTATCTGTTTCATTTCACCCTTCATAAGTGCTTCAGCCTCTTTAGAACTTCCAGCCTCATCTTGATAGATAACTTCTCCATCAAAATCTACTAAATTCATAAAATGTTCTATACGGCGACGCATCTCATCTTCAGAACTCCCACCAAGAGGAATACCTATGACAACCACGTTAGCTTCCCACTCCTCTATGACCTTTTTAACTTCAGCTGAGGCTTGGTTGCGGTTTTTACGAATAACAGCTGGAAATGGTGTTACTATGTCTTTATGGGCTGAGTATGCGAGACCTATTCGTTTAAGTCCTAAGTCTATGGCAATGTACTTCAAACTATTTCCCAAGACAAAAAGAGCCAAACATTTTGTCTAACATCTCATCATTTTCAAAAGGTCTTGTAATACTTGCCATCTCTTTGATTGCTTCATTGAGATGAAAAGAGAATATCTCTAACTCTTGGTCAGCCAGAGGTTCAAATGCTTCATCAATATTTTGCATTGTGTTCTCTACTGCTGATATTTGACGATGAGAGATAAGCATCACTTCATCAGAACTATTGCTCACATCCATAATTGCTTCTAAACTTTTAACAAGTGGCGAAACATCATCTTTAGAGTTAAGCTCTAAGTTAAAATCTAAATGACCCAATTGAAATTTTTGCTCTAAATCTATCTTATTTTTAACCACTATCATACTTTTAGAACTCTCATACTTCTCTACAAGTCTCGCTATCTCCATATCTTCATCATCACTCTCACGAGAGCTATCAAAAAGTGCGACAACGATGTCACTCTGCTCTATCGCCTCAAGTGAACGCTCAATTCCAATACGTTCTATCTCATCGTTAGCCTCACGGATGCCTGCGGTATCTACTATGCGAATAAGATGTGTCCCAATTTTAACCTGCTCTTCAATGGTATCACGAGTTGTCCCTGCAATATCACTTACAATAGCGCGATTATAATTGAGTAGTGCATTTAAAAGAGAGCTCTTTCCCACGTTAGGCTTACCAATAATGGCTACTCGGAAACCTTGCATAAGTCCCTCGCGAGACTTTGAGGCTTGAAGAGTTTTTGCAAGAAGCGATTTAAGCTCATCTAGTTTTGCTTGAATCTGCTCCACTAAATCTTGAGGTAGATCCTCTTCAGCATAATCAATAGTCACTTCAGAGTATGCGAGTATGTGAATAATCTCATCTCGAACAGACTCTATAAACTCTTTTAAAGAGCCTTTCATCTGCTGGGCTAGTATCTTTGCCGCGTCTTCACTTTTTGCCTCTATGAGCTGTGCTATGGCCTCTGCTTCACTCAAATCTATACGACCATTAAAAAAGGCACGTTTAGAGAACTCTCCAGCAGTTGCAAGTCTTGCACCTGCACTTAACGTGGCTTTTAAAATACTCTGTGCCACAATAAAACCACCATGACACTGAATCTCTACAACATGCTCAGCAGTAAAAGAGTGAGGGGCTTTAAAGTAGATAACTATTGCTTCATCAATAAGTTCATTTTTGGCATCATAAATAGTTGTAAGGGTTGCATAACGTGGTTGGAGGGTCTCTTTTTTGGAGAGTTTTTTTGCAATCTCTAATGCCTTCTCGCCACTAAGGCGAATAATGGCAATAGAGCCTATACCATTGGCTGTAGCAATGGCGGCTATGGTATCATTAAACATTGTTAGTTGTTATTGTGGTAATCGTTTACGATTATATACTTTAGTCCATCACGAGTTGAACGGATAACTACATACTTTTGAGGATATTTTTCACGAAGTTCATGCAGAGCAATCTGTACTAAAACACCATCTAAAATTTTAGTTTGTGCTCGCCCATCTCTCTCAATATTCTCACAAACACCAACAAGGTAACGTGAAACTGACTCTTCTTGATTTTTCAAAAATTCTGCTATCTCTAAACGTAGCTGTATCTGGTATTTAGTATTTATCCAGTTAAAAATCATATATGAAAGAGCTTTATATCTATATCCCTCTTTTCCTATAAGAAGGGCTGCATCTTCTCCTTTAAACTCAACTAAAAGAGTATTTTCATCATAAACACTCACTTCAATCTTATCAATAGAAAAACAAGTAAGGTCAAAAAGAGTATTTATCTCTTCTTCTATATTTACAGCTATATCTGAAATGAGTACATTCTCTTCATCTTCATTATCAAACTCATCATCATAATCAGCTGTATAATCAAGTGCATCCCCTAGATCATCATCATCTTGATCGTTCACAAACGAGGCTGGCATAATAGTATCATTTAAGATAGTATGCTCTACTTTCTTTTCTACTTTTTTTGGCTTTTCTTGTTTTTGTTTCTCTTTTTTAGCTTTTTTCTCAAACTTTTTAGGTTCTTTCGAGGTTACTTTCTCTTCTTTAGTAACTGTTTTAAGATTCTCTTTGACCTTTGGTTTAGTCTCTTTAGGAGATTTTTCAAGCTCTTTTTTCACAACAATTATAATTGCACTCTTTTTGAAAAATCCTAAAAAGCCACTACTTGGTTGCTGAACTACTTCAATTTGAAGTTCAGTAATCGAACACTTAAGAGTCGAAGCAGCATCAATATACGCTGCTTCAAGTGTTATAGCTTCTATCCTAGTCATCTTTTTTCTCTTGATGCTTAGCAATAGCTATCTCTGCATCTTTTTTATTTTTCATCTGTGTATTTACAATGAACTGCTGTCCAATTGAGAAAAGGTTATTTACAAACCAGTAAAGAACAAGACCTGAAGGGAATGTTAGGAAGAAAAATGTAAAAATAATTGGTAAAAATTTAAATACTTTTTCCTGCATAGGGTCTGTAAAGTTATTTGGTGTAAGTCTCTGTTGGTAGTACATTGAAGCACCCATAAGGATTGGTAACACATAGTATGCATCCATACGAGAAAGGTCAGTTACCCAGAGTGTCCACGGGGCACCTTGGAGTTCAACTGAATTGAGTAAAACACGATAAATTGCATAAAAGACCGGAATTTGTAAAAGCATTGGGAGACAACCACCAAGTGGGTTTGCACCATGTTTTTTGTACATATCCATTGTCGCCGCATTCATACGTTGTGGATCACTTTTATATTTCTCTTTGAGCTCTTTTAATTTAGGTGAAAGCTCTTTCATCTTCTGCATAGAGACCATACCCTTATATGTCAATGGATACAGAACTACTCTAATCATAAGAGTTAATGCAATAATAGCCCAACCCCAGTTTCCAAAGAACCCATGTAACCATGAAAGTAGTGCGAAAAGAGGTCTTGAGGCAAATGTAAACCATCCATAATCAATCGCATTCGTTAAAACAGGATTAATACTTTTAAGGACTTTATACTCTTTTTGCCCAACATAACCACTAAATTTCATAGTTTGAAGTGCATCAAAATAGACAATTGGATTATCATCACGATTACGTTCCACTACCACACTTATATCTTTTGCAAAGCCATACATCATAGAAGCCGAATATTGGTCAAATGCAGAGATAAACTCAACACCAGAGAATGCTTTTCTACCCTCTGCATCTCCATCTTCTATAATTGTTGCTATCTCATCATCAGTGTAGACCATTGCACCTTTAGCGGTCATCATCTGCTCTTTTTCATTTATCTTTGGACGTTGTCCTAGATAAATAAAGTAACGTTTCTCTTTAGAGAGAGATACTACAGCATCATAATGTCCATCTGCATAAAAAGTTAACTCTTTAGTTACTGTTAAATCTTTGAGTTTTTGAGTTAGTACAACTTTTTGAGGTGTATCATCTAAAGTTATCTCTTTAGCACTGGCTTCGTAAGCTACAGTTGATGCTTCCTTGTTAAGTGTATCATCTAAAAATCTTACAAAAAGTGGTTTTGTTCCAAAAAGAGGAATAAGCTGTGCATGATTATCATCTTTGTCTCTAAATTTATCTTGTAAAAGTTCTTTTGAAGAGATACGACCGAGTGTATCGATTTTTAAGATAAAATCTTTGTTTTTAATAACTACAATGTTACTTGACGCTGAAGCTGCCATTTGATCTTCTGCTGCAAGAGAGTGACCTACTGCTTGTTCTGTTGCGCTCAAAGCTGAAGCTGATGAAGTACCGGCAGATTCGGCATCTTGTTTTAATTCAACTTGTTTTTTATTATCTGTTAAGTTCTCTTCTTGAACCGCTGGTGGAAAAATAGCTGTATAGCCAATGAAAAATACGATTGATAGACCTACTGCTAGTATCAATCTCTGGTTTGCTGTCATATTATCTAACACGATTACCCTTTATAGGAAAAATTTTTTATGATATAAAAACGGTTTTTTTTATTTGGAACCAACCAATACTTTATAGAATCAACCCCTATTTTTTTGGGTTTACATGAGAGCTTATCGAGGAGTGGATACTCTATACCGCCATCAAAAAATTGATTACAACGTAGTATTCTAGTAAAAGAGTGGTAAAACGCACTTGAAATGGAGTTATTTTCAAAATTTAAACGTGCATATTCACTACAAGTTGGGTAATATCTGCATGAACCAAAGCCAATAAGGGTAAAAAATCTCTGATAGAGCCAGAGTAATTTAAGTAAAAACTTTCTTATCATCACAAAAAAGCTTTAGATTTTGAGAGAACTTTTGTAAAATCTTTAGACAATAGTTCATGTGATATATCTATTATTGTAGTTTTTGCAACAAAAATATATGTTCCATCTTTAAGTAAGCTTGAGTGTTCTAAGAAGAGTGCTCGGAGTCTGCGTTTGGCACGATTACGTTTTACGGCATTGCCAACTTTTTTTGTAGCTGTAAACCCAATCTTTTTAACTGAGTTTTGAGGAAGAAAAAAAAGTACAACACTCTGGGAATGCTGATTTTTTCCTTTTCTATAAATATACTGAAACTCTTTGTGGAGTTTTAGTGTATTAAATCCGCCTAAACTGTCAATCTTTTACGACCTTTAGCACGACGACGATTAAGTATGTTTCTACCATTTTTAGTAGCCATACGAGCTCTAAAACCATGAGTTCTTTTTCTCGGTGTATTGTGGGGTTGGTATGTTCTTTTCACGACATATCCTTATATAAAATTAAGTCCGAAATAATACATAATATTTACTTAAAAGACGGTTAAGGGTATAAATAGAGCATTGATTTTCACTTTTAACACTAAATTAACACTATAATGACTAAAATACATAAAAATCTAGGAGTTAACAATGAAACTTATTTATCCTTTATTGTTTATAACTCTTTTTCTTTCATCTCTACATGCACAAGAGGTAGCTACTCTTGCCAAAGAGTTGAAATTATATGGTGGTCTCAAAGCTACAATTCAATGGGAAAGAATTTTTTCTTCACCTCGTAGGATGGAAAAATATCATCTTAACTCTTTATCAAATACAGAACGCCGTGCCCTCAAAAAATACCTAATAAAATATGCTGCAGACTCTGAGCAGCCTATGGTTCCAGGGTTATAATTATGTTATACATTAAAGTTCAACCAAAAGAGGTACACAATGCCAAACTTTAAAAAAATTATTTTATTACTTATGCCAATGCTTCTTCTTGCTACACAAAGTACAGAAGAGAAGCTAGAACTTCTAGAAGGTGAAATTAAATCTCTTAAAAGAGAGATGCAACTCCATCAAGAAGATTTAGATGAAAGAATGCCTATAATTGAAAAAGTTGAAACAAAAAGTATTCTTGATAAAATCAACTTTTCTCCTGAGGTTCTCTTACGTTTTGATAAAATAAACTATAAAACAGGAAAAATAGAGGGTGAAGATACAAAAATATATAATCATAGTAATCCATCTTTAAATGGTTTACAAAGACGAGATGAGTACTCAAAACATTTCGATATAGCTGCAATGGTACGTTTTAGACTCAATATGTATGCAGAAATTGATGAAACAACTCACTTTTATGGACGTCTACTGGCTACAAACTCTTCTCAAACACAACAGAGACTCTGTATACTCTCTAGAGATATTCAATCAGGAAGTAGCTCTAGTGCTTTTGATGTGGATCGAGCATATCTTGACTACACACCAAACAGAGGTTCAGAGTATGCCTTTACTTTCTCTTTTGGTCTTCTTCCAACAACAGGTGGTACACCTATGCAGTTTGCACAAAACTCTAAAAGAAAATCTATGTTCCCTGCTCTTGTATTTGACATGAATACTTATGGAGTTATTGGAACACAGAAGCTAGGGAAAAGCACTTTTCTTCGTGCAATTTTAGCAAAAGCATACTCACTTAGAGACAATTTCTACCCTTACCAATGTAATAGAGAAAATATTGATGGTGCAAATATTATAGGTGTTTATGGAGACACTCAATTTAACTTTTTAAACTCCAAATCCTTACTCTCTTTTGGAATCAATATTATGCATGATCTCAAAGCACATCCATACTTAGGCCCTGATATTGAACGAATTAAGTCACAAGTCCTTGGGAATATCATGACTATTGGAATTGGACTAGATATAGAAAAAATAGCTGGAAGTGATACAACTTTTTTTCTTCATACCGCCCTATCAAATCCTAATAAAAATAGTAATAAGGATGATTATAAAATACTCTCAGGAACTCCAGCAGAAAAAGAAGCTGGACTAACTGCAAGCGGGCAGACAGGTTTTTCAGAAGCCGATTATGCCGAGGGAACAATGTTAAGTTCTCAAGGTTACTCTATTTATCTCGGAGCAAAATATGATTTCACTTCAAAATTCAATGTAGGTTTTGAGTATAATTATGGAAGTAAGTACTGGTTTTCAGCAACACAAGGAGCAGAAGATATGTACAATAAACTTGCAACTCGTGGTCATGTTGGTGAACTCTACGGTATATGGAAATTCCATAAAGTACTATCAGCAAAAGTAGGTATTATGCATACTCAGGAGGATTATACAGGAAGTGGTTGGCACTTTGGAGAGCCTGTCAAAAAAGATGCTGAACAAAAAATTGCATACTTAAGTTTTGAAGCTAAGTTTTAAAGATAGATTATGAATTTTAAAAATAAACTTTTTCTAAGCTTACTTGTAAGTTTTATACTACTTTTAGGTTCTCTTGTTATCAGCTATCAAAATATTAAAAACAATAATGACCTACTCAAGTCTATAGAAAAAAAGCAAATTAAATTATCTTACTTTACTAATAAAATCAACCATGATATAGAGATGAATCAAGCAAATATTTTACAATCTATTATCCTTGAAAATAGACTTGATTTAGCATCAATGACTCGCTCTTTTGATAATTTTTTAATTCTTATCCATAAATTAAAGAAATATGTTGACAACTCTGCAGAAGATTCTGCTGAACTTCAGAAATTAATATCAACCCTCAAAAACAGAACTCTTTCATATAAAGCTGTTCAGAACTCCTTACTTGAAGCTATACAGTCTCAAGAGTTAGAAGATATACAGGATGCTACTATAGGCTTTGATTCTGTTACATTAAAATTTGAAAAAGACTTGGAGAGGCTAATAGATATAAGTAATGAACAACTCTATCAAAATATTTCAACACTACAATCTTCTAATCAACGTAGTATCAACACCCTTATCATATCTTTTCTCATATCATTTTTTCTCATATCATTTTCTATACGTAAGTTTAATGACTTCAACATTAAGATAAAAGAAGAGCTAAAACGTGCTGAAATTGCTGAAGAACAACAGAAAAAACTTCAGTCTCAACTTCTTAGTTATAACGATGACTTGGAAGCAGAGGTCAGTAAAAAGAGTCAAGAACTTCATGAAAAGATGTATACTCACTTTCTTACAGGCCTTCCAAATAGAAATAAGTTGTTAGAAGACACCCAAAAATACACACTCAAACAGATGGCACTTTTAAATATAGATAAATTTCAAAGATTTAATGATGTATATGGTGAAGAGGTTGGAAATATTGCCATTGCGATGAGTGCAGACTTTTTAAAGTCACAGATTCATGATGAAGATACTCTACTATACCATATAGGTGGCGATGAATTTGTCATAGTTGTTAAAAATTCAGATGCACTTTCAAATCTCTACTTTACAGATATGATAGAGAGAATACTCGATAACTATACAAAAAAGACTTTTACCTATGAAGATAAAAAATTCAACTTTATTATGAGTGCAGGTTTAGCTTTTAGTGGTAGAAGAAAAATGTTAGCTTATGCAGATATGGCACTAAAAGATGCTAAAACTAGAAATATTCAAGTATCAATTTTTAATGATAATAGAGGTTTAGAAAAAATTCATAAAGAAGATATAGCCTGCCATAAAAAACTTCTCTATGCTTTTGACAATAAGCAGGTCTTCTCATATTTTCAACCAATCATTCCTATACAAGACTCTAACTTAGTAACTAAATATGAGTCTTTAGTACGTTTAAAAGATGAAAATGGAAAAATTATTCCACCATTTAACTTTATAAATGTTGCAAAAGCCAATAGAATTTATGAAAAACTCACCAAAATAGTCTTAGAAAATACATTAAATACTATTGAAAAGTATAAAGTACCTTGTTCCCTAAACCTCTCTATAGTTGATATTGAGAGCAAAGAGACGCTTGCAATGATCTATAAGCGTTTTGATGAATTTGACTACAATGAATTTGTTACTATAGAATTACTAGAGACAGAAGAGTTTAAGGACTATGAAAGTGTCTATAAATTTTGTACAAAAATTCGCTCATACGGTATTAAAATAGCACTTGACGATTTTGGTTCAGGGTATTCAAATTTTTCACATATTTTAAAACTACCTGTTGATTATATTAAAATAGATGCTTCACTTATTTCAAATATAGATAGAGATCCTCATGCAAGACTTATGGTTGAGACCATTGTTGGACTTGCACACAAACTGCATGTCAAAACCATAGCCGAATTTGTCTCATCACAGAGCATCTTAGATGTAGTTAAAGAGCTAAATGTAGACTATGCTCAAGGCTTTCACCTTGGAAAACCTGAGCCTATAGAGATGTATCTTAATTTATGATACATCCACCGTTATCTCACCATCTTTAAAATCAAATACCACTTGACTGCCCTCTACTACTTTACCTTCTAAAATAAGGTCAGCAAGTCTATCTTCTACAATCTCATACAGAGCACGTTTAAGTGGTCTAGCACCATAAACAGGGTCAAAGCCAGCCTCTGCTATGTATGCTTTCGCTGAATCACTTAGAACAAGTGTAATATCACGTTGCTCTACTTTTTTAGCAATATCTCTAAAGAAAATATCTACAATGCCAACAATTTGCTCTTTTCCAAGTGCATTAAAAATAACAATATCATCTAAACGATTTAAAAACTCTGGTTTAAAGGCTTGTTTGAGTTCACTCATAACAAGTGCATCTAACTCCTCAGACTTAGGATTATTAATGATTTTATCACTCGCTATATTTGATGTTAAGATAATTATTGTGTTCGTAAAATCAACCGTTACCCCTTTGTTATCAGTCAAGCGACCATCATCTAAAACTTGAAGGAGCATATTAAAAACATCTGGGTGTGCTTTTTCTACCTCATCAAAGAGTATAACACTGTATGGTTTTCTTCTTACTGCTTCAGTAAGCTGTCCACCCTCTTCATACCCAACATAACCAGGTGCAGCACCCACTAAACGTGATACTGAGTGTTTTTCCATATACTCACTCATATCTATACGAATCATCGCTTCTTCGCTATCGAACAAGAACTTTGCAAGTGTTTTTGCTGTTTGCGTTTTACCAACACCAGTAGGCCCTAAAAATAGAAAACTACCAATAGGCGATGAAGTATCAGAGAGTCCTGCTTTGTTACGTTTAATCGCACGTGCCACTGCATGAGTCGCTTTTTCTTGTCCAATTACATCACGGTTTAGTTCTGCTTCAACATTTAAGATTTTATCTTTTTCTGCTTCAAGCATTTTATTCACTGGGATATTTGTCCATCTTGAAATAATAGAAGCAATAGCCTCTTCATCTACACTATTTTTAAGAAGTGTTCCCTCATTTTGCAGTCTATTCCATGACTCGTTTATCTCTTTTTCTTCCTCTATAAGTTTTGGTATCTCTCCGTACTCTATCTCAGCCGCACGGTTAAAGTCTGAACTTGCCTTTGCAGACTCAGCATCACGGCGTTTATGCTCTATCTCTGTTTTTATAGTCGAGATTTTCTCAAAAACCTCTTTTTCAGTTGCAAACTGTGTCTCTAATGATTGTACCTCTTCTTCCACGTTAGCAAGCTCTTTTTCTATCTCTTTTAAGCGCTTAGTATTAGCAGGTGTATCTTCCATTTTTAGAGCTTCACGTTCTACTTGGAGTTCAGAGTAACTACGTTTTGCAGCACTTAGTACATTTGGCTCAGACTCTATCTGCATTTTAAGTTCTGCAGCTGCCTCATCAATAAGGTCAATCGCTTTATCTGGAAGGAATCTATCTGCTATGTATCTATCTGAAAGACGTGCTGCAGCTACTAAAGCACTATCGGTAATAGTCACGTTATGGTGTGTCTCTAGTCTCTCTTTAATTCCGCGAAGAATCTGTAAAGATTGGTTTACCGTTGGCTCATCTAAGTTAATAGGTAAAAAGCGACGTTGG
>Ga0256827_10001192_pt1 | contig 16507 bp, 11 predicted proteins | sample CV84metaG_FD_185977 | JGI IMG/M metagenome (GOLD analysis project Ga0256827, IMG submission 185977) | Hydrothermal vent microbial communities from East Pacific Rise, Pacific Ocean - CV84 | ecosystem: Environmental > Aquatic > Marine > Hydrothermal vents | place: Pacific Ocean: East Pacific Rise... | reverse complement strand
TAATAGTCATTAGTACCTTCTTATCGGATTAATTGTCAATAATTTATTTTGCCTCGTTCCTAAAGCCAGTCTGTCGGCAGTCAGGGATGTAAATCATTGACAATCAATCCTTCCTTTAGGACTGAGGGAAAAATTGATGGGCAGTGATTTACATTTTGAAAGTTTATCGGACAATACTAAAAGGAAAAACATGAAATCATAATTAATCATACAAATCAGCATCTATTAATTGGAACAAAGCGACTTTGCATTAATAATTTAAAAATATTCAAATAATAAATTTCTCAAAAGGCCATAAAAGCGCAAAAGCCGCATCGCCTAGGTTGGGCTGCAGCTTTTGCAAGGACTCAGACATATCACGTCATTAAATCTTAGCCAAAGCTTGATCTAAGTCTGCGATAATATCTTCAACATCTTCTATACCTACGGCAAATCTTACTAAACCATCAGTAATATGTGCCTCTTCTCTTTGCTCTTTTGGAATTTTTGAGTGAGTCATTGATGCAGGATGCTGAATAAGAGTTTCAACACCACCCAATGATACTGCTAATAATGCTAGATGAACATTATCCATTAATACTTTTCCTGCTTTAAGTCCACCTTTTACCTCAAAACTAATCATAGTACCAGGACCTGACATTTGCTTCTTACCAAGTTCATATTGAGGGTGAGACTTAAGACCTGGATATTTTACCCATTCTACTTTTGGATGTGAATCAAGATAATTAGCAACCTTTATTGCGTTCTCTTGAGCTCTATCAATACGAATTCCTAATGTTTTAAGACCGCGAATTACTAAATAAGCTTGATGAGGATCCATATTACTACCAATATTAACCATAGCACCACGAATTGCAGCATAATACTCTTCAGTACGAGTAATAACCATACCTGCAACTATATCAGCATGACCATTGATAAACTTAGTCATTGAATGAAGTACAATATCCACACCCATTTCAAATGGTTTCTGTAAATATGGTGAGCTAAAAGTATTATCAATACATACAGGTATTCCCTTTTCGTGAGCTACCTTAACAACTGCCTCAATATCAGTGATTCCAATAGTTGGATTAGCAGGAGTTTCTATATAAATAAGCTTAGTATTATCTTGAATAGCATTCTTAACATTATCAACATCTGTTGCATCAACATAAGTAGATTCTGCACCAAATTTCTTGAATAAAGTTTCCATCACAACACGAGATGGACCATAAACAGCATTATGACTAACAATATGATCACCAGCACCTAAAAGTGCAAAATAAACTGCAGTAACTGCTCCCATTCCTGAACCACAAGCAACTCCTCTATAACCGCCTTCTAAATCAGCAACAGCTGTTTCTAAAGAATTGATAGTTGGATTACCTATTCTAGTATAAATATATCCATCATCTTCTCCTGCAAAACATGCTGCACCATGATCTGAATCACGAAATGAAAATGTTGATGTTTGATAAATTGGAACTGTTGCACTACCAAATTCATCATTGATTGCTCCTGAGTGAATTAACTTTGAATTAAAGCCTAAATTTTTTGTATCCATATTGTTCGTTATTTGCTACTCGCCCTTACGAGTAATTCGTTATTTATAAAAATTAAGTCTTCTTATAATGAAGGTTGACAAAAGTAATATTTTAATTGATTTAAGCAATTCTAAATTACTTACAAATAAGAATTAGCTTTTAAAATATTTTTGTAACTTTGATTCATATTAAAACGAAGAATTATGCTATCAATTGGAGATAAAGTTAAAGTACATTATACAGGAAAATATACTGATGGAAAGGTCTTTGATTCCACAGCAGCAAAAGAACCTATACAATTTACTATCGGTGATGAGATGATGATTCCTGGCTTTGAAAAGGCTGTAATTTCAATGAGTGAAGGTGATAAATTAAGTGTTAGACTTAAGGCTAGCGAGGCTTACGGAGAAATTGATGAAGATTTATTTGTTGAAGTAAATAGAGCTGATGTATTTGGAGATAAGAAAATTAAAAAAGGAGATTCTATTCAAGCGCCAACTGATGATGGTGTTATGATGTTTAAAGTTCATAAGGTTAAAGACGATGTAGTTATTCTTGATGGCAATTCAGAATTAGCAGGAAAAAATCTAATATTTGACATTGAGCTTATAAGTGTTATCAAAGAATCTAGTGAATTTGGAAGTTTTGAAGATGAATTTAACGAAGGCTCTGAATTTGATATTGATGAGGGGTTTGATGTTGGGGAGTTGTAAATTAATTAGGAATTAGGAATTAAGAATTAGGAATTAATTTAAGAGGTGAAAGATCCTTTTTTTAATTACCCTTTTGGGCGGTGAAAATTTTGGAAATATATTTCATAAAAGGAAAAAAGAGAAGATAATTTTAAAAAAAGAAAAAATAGAGGCTATCCCAATTATACTTGAGACAGCCTCTAATTATTTATTTTAATATGTTTATTGCTTTATAAATTTGTAGATATAACTAGCATCATTATTAACAACCCTAATAATGTATATACCTTTACTTATATCAGAAACATTAATTTTCATTGAAGAACTACCTGAATGACCTTGCTTAATCATTCTTCCTGTCAAACTATAAATAGTATAATCGAAAGAATTAATATTAGACGCATTAATATTGATATTATTACCAACGGGATTAGGATAAATATCTAAATCTAGCTGTACTTCTTTGGGGGTTTCAATATTAATAGTATTGTAGTAGTAATAATGCTTTTTATAGTTCTTATCGTATGAACTGCCATTGTATACATAATACGTTTCAGTTAATGGATTATGAAGAATATAATTATACTCAAACTTCTCTTTTTCAGTTAAATTTGATAAATCAGAACCAATAAATATTTCCTTTTCGGTTAAATCCTGACCGTTGAATGTATAGTTAGTTTTTTCATAGTTTCCATAAACCTGTCCACTTTCATCATAGTTAGTAACAATTTTTGTGGCTTTCACTCCTGAAACATATGTAAAATCTACCTTACTCTTAAGGTTATCAAGTCCTGTAGTTTTTATTTTAACAGCTTTAACATTAAGTCTATGAAGCTTCAATTCTCCGTCAGTATTGTAAAACCATTCTTTATAATTTGATTCTAGATTGTCTATATCAACAATAATAGAATCGGTATTATCACCTTCAAATATTGCTTTTAAAGTCTTTCCTGCTACTCCATGAAGGCTCTCCAAACCACTAGCATCTTTTGTATAAACATCAAGATAATCGGTACCTGCAGGTACTGTATAATTCATCAACTGACCTAAAGATGCAAATGACTTAATATAATACAAGGTATTTTCAAACAAATTATCAGTTTCATTACTTTTAGTATATACGCTATCTACTACAATTACTGGAGTTTGTGCAATAATTTCAACAGACTTAAGACTTAATTTTACAAGTTTAGTCTTTCCATTAAAATCTTTAAACCACTCATGATAATTTGTTCTTAATTTAGTTAAATCAACAACCTTACTTTCAGCATTATCTCCATTAAGTACTGCAGCAAGAGTTTTACCTGCTACCGAGTGCAATGAGTATTTTACTCTAAAACCTAATGCGTTAAATGCATATACATCAAGAAAATTTGCAAATTGTGAAATTGTATCATATTTCAAATCACTATAAGTTGTAGAATGCAAATAATAAGCAGTATTATTATAATCTGAAGATCCATAATTATACAAACTATCAGTAGTAACAACAAAAGAAACATTTCCCAAATCATTAACAGCCTTAACGTTTAGATCAATTAAAATTCTTTTTCCATCAGCATCATAAAACCATTCTCGATAATCGTGCCTTAATTGACTCATATTAATTGTAATATTCTCATTATTACTCCCTTGAAAAATTGAGTCCAATGATTTATTAGCAACACCATGTAAATCAATTCTTATATTATTAGCACCATCATTAATATATACATTTAAGAATGTAGCATTGGCTGCTACTGTATAACTACTAATATCAGTAAGTGTAGCACTTGGCCCCACATTATATGCTGTATTTGCATAGTCGTGATTATCTCCTGAATTATATAGCTTAGTAAATATTTGAACAGTTGAAGCTGGCGTTGTCTCTTTTATTGCACAAACATTAAATCTCACTAGTTTTTTATTAGAATTAGTGTCATTAAACATTTCTTTGTATTCTTGAGTTAGATTATCCAATGAAAGATTTTCATTAACAAACAATGATTTTAATGTTTGACCAGCATAACCAATAAATGATAATTCTTCTATTGGAGCATCAGCACTATCTGCCTCTTGCATATATACATTTACCCATTGAATATCATTAGGAAATGAAAAATTAGATAAGTCATCTAAATCTGCGGCCCCTTTTATTAGGTATGTTGTATTATAATAAGTGTGACTACCATCAGAACTTTCGTTTAACAATCCACTTGTTACATCAACTAAGTCATTTACATCAAAAGCAATTCCTGCTTTGATATTGCATTTTACATTTGTTAAATTATCATTAGCAATTGTCTTAAACCATTCTCGGTAATCATGTCTTAACTGACTTATATCAACTACCTGATTTTGATTATTATCTCCATTAAATACAGCTTTTAAAGTTTTTCCTCCAACTCCTGTTAAATCATACCTAACATCATTTGTTCCATTATTAGTATAAACATTAATAAACTCAACATTTGAATCTAATGTATAATTACTTAAATAATTTATATCAGTTCCTGCTATTACATTATAAGCAACAAATATATAGTTATCTGTTCCTTGTGGATTTTGAGTATACATTCCGTAATTATAAACACGAACAAGCTCTTCTGGATACCAATTATGTGTAGCCTCAGTAATTAAATTATTACTACCATCATAAGTGTATGTTACTTTCTCAACACCCTGCCAATAATTCAAATTATTATACCTTTCAACACTATCTAAGTTATTTGCAGAATAATAATAAATCTCTTTAAGAGCTTTTCTCCATTCAGGAGCCATTAATGTATTCTCATAGCGATTTTCGTAAGTAAGTTTTTCTGTAATTTTATTATTAGAATTATAGGAGTAAACTACTTTACTGTCTTTAGTATCAATATTTATTGCTTCATCATTTGTCTTATGAAATTCATAAGAAAGCAAATTATCATTAGAATAATATGAATAATTCTCTTCTGCATAATTTACCCATGATGGATTCCAAAAATATTTAAAAGAATGAAATGGATTAGTTTCAGTAGAATTATAACTGTCATAAAATGTTTTATGAGCCCTCACTCCTACGTTTCCATTGGAGAAATCAAAAACTACAGTCGAGTCCAACTTGGCTTGACCATAGGTAGCCACTGTTGAAAACAGGGCTAACAATAGGATGGTGTAAAAAATTTTCATAGTTAAATAAGTTAAGTTAATAATACGCAAATATACATAAAAATTCAATCAAGTACCCTAATACTTATTTACTTAAATACAAAAAATATTCACAAATATCACTATATATTTGAATATCAATTAGATAAATATTCAATAAATTACAAAAAGTTTTTAATTAATGGCTGGTGTGTTTTTCTTTTATTATTGTTAATAATATATCATTATTGATATTTATTTAACAGTAACTACATACTAATTCCCTAAAACTCGAATCTCCACTCTTCTATTTTTCTCCATTTGAACTTTTGTGGTGGCATCAGGATAGATCATTTGGGAATAGCCAAAACCTCTATATTCAAGTCTATTTCTATCAATTCCTCTTTTTATTAAATAATCATATACGGCCTTGGCTCTATCAACCGACAACTTATTATAATACTCCTCAGAATGCTTATGAATGCTTCCATTGGGTAAGTTAACATGACCTTGAATCTGGATTCTTAAATTTGGATTACTCTTTAATGTATAATATAATTTCCGCAATGCCTTCTGAGAGCCAGCAGCAAAACTTGGTGTTCCTCCAATAAAAAAGACCTTTTCAAGATTAAAGGACGAACCAACTTTTATACTTTTTAATTCAATGGTTCTTTCTACAAAAGTATCTTTCTCTGTTGGTCTAAAACTAATTTTACCATTCAAATATTCTGCTTTTTCAGAATATACTTCATAATAAACTCCACTAGATAATGAAACACTTACGGTAGAATCTTGTGTTTGCAAAATTGTATCCTTATTATACTTTTCATCGAAGCTCAACACTGTAATACTTGCAGTAATTGCTTTCCTTGTATCAATATCTATGACATTAATACTAAGTTCTCGCTGCTTCTTTTTAGCTACATTAATCTTTTCTTTGGTCAAATAATTAAAAACAATACGATGTCCTCCTATTCCTCCATAAACATTATCGAGAACTAAATAATACTTTACACCTTTCTTTACATTTAATGTATTACTATAATTATTGCCTTTTCCTTCGTGTACATAGTCCGATGTCCCTTTTCTATTTAAACCGCTTACTCCAAATAACTCAGGTTTTGTCCTAGAAATATTTGACCTAATAGGCTTCAGAGTCTTACTCTTAATAGCTTCACAACAGTTACCTCCATTACATTCAAAAAGAATAAAATCATAATCATCAGAGGAATTATAGGGAGTAATATCAAAGCTAAGTTCAGCATCATTCTCAGGAATAAAACTATACCAAACAGTATTATGCTCTTTCTCGAAATAGAATAAATCACCTTTCTGCGACTTAATTTCCATAATCAAACCTTTACCATTTGGAGCGGTAGAATTAACTTGAGATTTACCACTAATATCTATTGCATGAATACAGTCTGCATTAACACTCCTTACTTCAATGTCTGTTTGAGCTACTGAAGCAAAAGACATAAAGATTAAAAATGAAATAATATATTGTTTGATACTGTTCATTGTATAAAGAAGACATTTTCTTAGTTGGTCTTTGAATTGCTAATAAAATAATTCTATAATAATTTTGTTTTCCTTTTAGGATTCTGCCTATTATCAAAAAATGTAATTATCTCAACATCATTGTTATTGATTCGATAATATAGTGTTATCTGTTTTGTTAATACACACTTAAATATTTCTTTATTCACTTTTGACTTAGGGCAACTATTTGGCAATGTTGATATTTGAATAATTTTCTCTCTTAATAAAGCTATAAAATCATCTTTTACTTTTAAGTTCCATTCTTCTAATAAATAAATTAAAATTAAATCTAACTTAAACTCTGCTTGTTTGGATAAATATACTTTCATCCTTCTATTCTCTGCATATAATCGTCAAAAGAGATTCTTTCTTTATTATCTAATTGCTTTATTCCTATCTCAATTTCCTCTTTTTCAACATCAGCTAACTCATCCCAAAAATCAACTTCCTTTCTCATAATAATCTTTTTAAGAGACTCAACAAAATCTATGCTCTCAATCTGCATTATCATATCAATTAATTCTGACTTTGAAGTTTTTATATCCATAATTATTAATTTAAATCAAAAATATAGCTTTTTATAATAAAAACCTAAAAAAATCCTACTCCACAACAACCAACTTACTCTTATATATGGCAATACCACTTTTATCGTAAACTACAACTATATACGTACCTTTTGCAATACTATTAGGTTGCCATTTATAGGTTGATTTATTATTCTCAATATTCATTTCGAAGGCATCAACTTGTTTGCCCAACGAATCGTAAATACCTATTGTTGTTGGAAAATGAAAATTACCTTCAAAGTTAAAGTTCTCACTACTTGGATTAGGACTAATTGTTAATTTTAATTCTGTAACTGCATTCTTTGAATCAATTCCTAAAAATTCAGCAGCATAAGAACCTAATACATATTGTCCAGGTTTCAAATTGTCTACCACCATATAACCAGCAATCCAATTCCCATCCTTTGTAAATGAAACTCTTTGCCAAGGCAAACCACAACTCTTTCTGTAAAGTATTATTAAAGAATCTTGAGAAGAATGAATTAAATCCAAATCAAATTTAGCATTTTTAAGATATCGAAATTTACCACTAAGGTCCACCTTTGATTGATTATTAAATTGTACTGTCCAATAATGCTTATCTGAAATCTTTAGCCCGTTATAAAGTATTCCCATAGTATCAGGTTTCACCATATTATGTGTTATCTGAAACATTGCTGAATCTGTAATCTGATTTACATCCAACTTAAAATATGACATATCAAATGGAATTGTGGCAGTCTGTCTCAATACTTTAGAATAATCGATGGTAGCATCTCCAAAAGTTTCATCCAAATCCATAAAAACAACTGTTGGCTCAAAATCAGAATGAAATATATGAGAACCTGATTGACCTGAAAACTCTACAATAGTATCCTTTCTATTCCAATTATCATCCATCATAGTGATTGGTGTTCTATTACTATTTGCATAATTAGGTTTGTGAAGTAATGATTGATATACTTCAACATTTACATCATATCCATTGGAAGTATTAGAAACAGTAACTGGTCCCAAGTCGAAATGAGGAAAACCAGCAGAAAAAACCCAAGCATCAAAGAAATCATTCATATTAATTCCTGTATTTTGACTTATGAAATCTCTAAACTGATATGATGTTTGGTCGGTATAAGAATTTTGGTTCAAATAAGCTTTCAACATTGAAAAAAATAAAGAATCACCAAGATAACCTCTTAAGCTATGAGCTACAGTAGCTCCTTTATCATAAACAGTACTTCCGTAAGTATACTCATGAGGAACGCCTGCCACTGCTCTGTAACCATTATCATAAGCATGTGTTGTTCTTAATACTTCACTCAGCTTATCTCTCATATTATCTTTATAGGCTTGACGGCCATAAACATACTCTTTATACATCGACTCGGAAAAAACAGCCCAACCCTCATTCAGCCACATATCAGGAGCAGAATGACAAGTTACCAAATCACCAAACCAATGATGACTAAGTTCGTGAGCAATTAAACTCTCATAAGTAGTATTTCCATTAATATAACCCAAGCCAATATGAATAGTTGTTGCATGTTCCATAGCTCCAGAGTTGAAAGGAATACCAACATATCCTATTCTCTCCCACCTATATGGACCGTAATAATACTCGTATGCAGCAAGAATAGATTTCAAATTTACAAAACTTCCATTGGCAGCATTCACCTTGTTCTGTGGTACATAAATAGCTATTGGAATTGGACCATTAATAGAATTAAATGTATCCTCCACAGCAACATACTCACCTATGGCAACACTTGCCAAATAAGTAGGAATATCATTCTGCAAATTCCAATGATACTCTTTTGTATTATTCGAATTTGTAGTCGCCACAAGAGTTCCGTTACAAATAGCTACATTATTATTCTTTACTGTAATATTGAAATCGTATGTTGCTCTATCAGTAAAATTATCGACACATGGATACCAAATTCTACCATAATTATGTGGGTTATCTTGCATTCCAACTCCCATATTGAAAGCAAAAGTAGAATCATTGGAGAAATAAAATCCACCCCAACCTGAAGGATCCTTTTGTGGTTGACCATGATAATATACTATACAATCTAGTGTATCTGTTAAACTTGGAGAACTTGCCAAAGGAATTATCAAATTAGTATCATTATATGCCCAATTAATAATTCTTGTTTGATCAATAAAAATAGAATCTGGAGTAAGGTTTTGTAAGTCCAACGAAATAGAATTCATCCCACTATACATTGTCTGTAACTTTAGCTGAGTATAGCCGTCAATACTTCGTTGACTTAAATAAACTATATTCAAATTAATATCATAATGAAGTACATTAACACTATCAGAAGATGCAGTTTTCACATCCCAAAATGCTCTTCTACACTGATTTTGTGAATGCAGTGTGGAGGTAAAAACTAAAACAACTATAAAGACTAGAAATAAATTTTTCATGATAAATATGGCATTAAAACATTATATACATGTACTTTATAATAAATAAAGCAACAGAAATTTAAAAATATGAACTAGTTAAACCCTTGAAAAAATATCATTTTAACAATTATTAAGACAATTTTACAACAAATATTGAACATATGTAATAAAACTCCATATATCTATTGAAATAAATAATAAATTTGGGGCTTTAAAAGTAGTATATTTATTAATTAGAAATATACCTTTAATACCCCACAACAAAATAATTAATATGCGAAAATTAAAGATTTTACTTTTTACTGTATTTACAATTTCTTTTATCAATCAGGTTAATTCTCAAAGTATTTGGAATTTAGAACAATGCATCAATTATGCTTTGCAACACAATCTAGATATTCAACAGAATGAATTGCAGCTAAATATGCAAGAGAACAACCTTCTTAGTTCTAAAGCAAGAATGCTTCCAACACTAAATGCTAATGGTAATGACATTGTGAATTGGGGTAAAACAGTTGATAGATATACTAACCAATTTGCTGATTCTAGAACAATATCCATGAACCTATATTTACAGTCAAGTGTTACTCTTTTCAGTGGTTTTAAACTCCTAAACACTGTTAAGAAGAATAAGCTTATGCTAATGTCACAGAAATATGATCTCAATTATATGAAAGACTTAAAAGCAATGGATATTACAACAGCTTTCTTGCAAATATTGTATGATAAAGAAAATTTCAAGAATAAGAAAGAGCAAGTAAAGCTCACAAAAATGCAACTTGACAGAACTACAAAACTAGTTGAAGCTGGAAGTTTAGCTAAAGGAGATTTATATAATATTAAGTCGCAACTAGCAAGTGAGATGGCAATGGAAATTGATGCTGAAAATAGTTTAAGCTTATCAATGTTAAAGTTAAAACAACTAATGTATGTTCCAAGCGATACCAATATTGATATTTATGCTCCTGAAATAGAGCTAACAGATGACTTCAATAACCTTCTTGACCCTTATAAAGTATATGAGTATGCTGTACAAAATAGGCCTGAGATTAAAAGTGCTGAGATTAAAGTAGAGAGTTCCAAAAGAGATTTAAGCATAGCAAAAGGTGGTATTTCACCTGTAGTAAGTTTATCGGCAGGCTTAGGAAGTGGATATTCTGGAGCTAATTCTATTCTTGACGGAAGCCCATCATTTACAGGCTTTACTCCTAGTGGAGATTTCACAACAGCCGGCGATACAGTGATTACTCCAACCTTTGATTATAAAACAAAGCCCAAGGCAATGAGCGATCAGTTGATTGATAATAAAAACTATTCAATTGGTATATATGTGAGTATTCCTCTTTTTAATGGATTACAAACACATACTAATATTAATAACTCAGAAATTGCTATGAAGCAAGCTGAACTTCAACTTGAACAAACAAAAACAAATATGCTTCAGATTATTGAAAAAGCATATGCAGATGCAAGATCTGCTTTTAAAAAATATGAGTCAGCAGGACTTCAAGTTGAAGCATTAAACGAAGCTTTTAATTATGCAACTAGTCGATACGAAGCTAAAATGCTTGCTGCTTTTGAATATAACGATGCTAAAATAAAATTAGAGATGGCTAAAAGTGATTTACTTAATGCCAAGTTTAATTATGTATTTAGAGTAAAAGTACTTGATTTTTATTACGGAAAACCTTTAAGCCTTTAATAGATGAATAAGAATACTGACAAATCTAAAAACAATAAGCTTTACTATGTAATTGGTGGAATAGTTGTAATCGCAGTTATCGCCTTAGTAATAGCTAAAAAACAAGGTCTTATTGGTAAGACAAACCTAACAAAAGTTAGTACTGAAATAATTGAACGCCGAAGTATAATTGAGTCAATTACTGCTAGCGGTAAAATACAACCAGAGAAAGAAATAATTATTGCGCCAGATGCTTCTGGTGAAATTACTGGACTATTTGTTAAAGAAGGAGATAGTGTTTCTAAAGGACAGCTTTTGTTAAAGATTAATCCTGATATTTACCTTAGTACTTTGGACAAAATGCAAGCGAACCTAAATTCTACAAAGGCTAACTTAGCAAATTCGAAAGCACGGCAGTCACAAGCGGAATCGAAGCTTATCAAAGCAGAAATAGACTTTAAAAGGAATGAGAAACTATATAATAAAGAGGTTATTTCTGAATCTGATTATGAGAATGCCAAATCTCAATATGATATTGCAAAGGCGGAAGTTGATGCCGCAAAAGAAAGTGTTTCTGCGTCAAGTTTTGCTGTTAAAAATGCTGAAGCAGGTCTAAAGGAGGCCAATGATAACTTAACTAAAACTGCAGTATTCTCTCCTATTGGCGGCACTGTATCAAAACTTTCTAGAGAGCTGGGAGAAAGAGTTACTGGTGCTTCAAATTTCTCAGCAGGTAGCGAAGTTATGCGCATTGCTAACCTTAATAATATGGAAGCACAAGTTGATGTTAGTGAGAACGATATTGTTAGAGTTCATTATAATGATACTGCTCTAATTGAGGTAGATGCTTATCTTGGAAGAAAGTTTAAAGGACTTGTTACACAAATTGCAAACTCTGCAAATTCTTCTGGTGCAGGAACTGATCAAGTAACAAATTTTAAAGTTAAAATCAGAATATTATCTTCTTCATATTATGACTTATTGGACGCTGACAATCCAAATTTATCTCCTTTTAGGCCAGGTATGTCTGCTAGTGTTGAGATATTGACTACTTATGTAAACGATGTACTTACTGTCCCTATTCAAGCTGTTACAACTAGGCAAGATACTAGTTCATATAAAGAAGGTAGTAGCAAATCGAGTTATAAAAAGAAAGGTAATAAGGACAAAAAGAAGACTGTACTTGAGAAAAAAGCTGATGAGTATGTTTTTGTTTTTGATGATGGAAAAGCTAAACTTAAAAAAGTAGTTATAGGGATTCAAGATTCTGATTTCTATGAAATAAAAAGTGGTTTAAAAGAGGGTGATGAAGTTATTACTGCACCATATAGAGCAATTAGCAAGAAACTTAAGAATCAGCAGCCTGTAGAGAAAGTAAAAAAAGAAAAGTTGTTTGATAGTAACGAAAAATAATAGAGAAAGTAGGAAAAAGAGAAAAGAACAGGAAAAAATCCTATCTTCGCTAAATGAAAACGTCGCTCATTTTTCAGAAAATTCGTGAACACAAATCTCTTATCTTAATAATAGCAATCCTTTTGGTAATTATTTTTGGTTTTATCTTGACATCACCAAAAATTTCAAAACAAAGTAATGCAGAAAAATTTGAGCTAATAAATCATAATAATACTCTAATTAATATTGAAAAAAGAAAGACAATTAGAGTAATTACTCACAATAATTCTACAAGCTATTTTTTATATCGAGGGAAAGCTATGGGTTTCCATTACGACCTTGTAAAACAATTTGCTAAAGATAAAGGTTGGAAGTTTGAGATAATTGTTGAGGAAGATTTACAGAAAGCTTTAGAAATGCTGAATAATGATAAAGCTGATTTAGTTGCAATGGATATTACTCATACCAAGAAAAGAGAGAATATAATTGAATTTACAAAATCTATAGGCGAAACACGCCAAGTATTAGTTCAAAGAAAGCAGTACAATAAAAAGAAAAGTGATACTTCCATATACTTAAAGAAAGCAACTGATTTAGAGGGTAAAACCATTTACATTCAAAAAGGAACAATATTTAATGAGAGTTTATCACACTTAATGGATATTACTGCCACCAACTTTACAATAATTGAAGACAGCATTCACACCATGGAAGAATTAATTATTATGGTAGATAATAATCAAATTGACTATACTGTATGTGATGAAAGGGCAGCAAAAGCAAATTCAACATATAGCAATAAAATAGATTATAAACTTTCTCTTAGTACCCATCAGAAATTAGCATGGGCTGTTCCTAACGGAGCTGATTCATTACTTTTTGTTGTAAATAATTGGCTAGATAATTTTAAGAAAACAAAGAAATATGCAGTTTTGACCAATAAGTATTTCAAGACTCGTAAAAATAGTTTCTATACTGATTCAAAGAACCTTCCAATACGTGGAGGACAACTATCCCCATTTGATGATATTATAAAAAAATACGCAAAAGAATTAGATTGGGATTGGCATTTATTAGCTGCTGTTATTTATAAAGAATCCAGATTTAATCCTAAAGCTGAGAGTTGGGCTGGCGCAAAAGGGCTACTTCAATTAATGCCTGCTGCTGCGAATAAATTTGGTCTAACAGATCCGTTTAATCCTGAACAAAATATTAAAGCTGGAGCTAAGTATTTCAAATATTTAATGTCCAAATTTGACAATCCTGGCATACTAAAAGATGAACAAATAAAATTTGCTTTAGCATCATATAATGTTGGTCTAGGACATGTATTGGATGCTCGCAGATTGGCTGCAAAAAACAATATGGACAAGTATAAGTGGACCAATAATGTTGATACTTTTATTATCCTTAAATCAAACCCCAAATATTATAATGACCCTGAAGTAAAATATGGATATTGCCGAGGCAAAGAAACCTTTTATTATGTAGAAATGGTTTTTGAATATTATCGAAATTATAAGAATTTAGTTGAATAAAAAGCTAATCAAGCTTCTTAGTACTTCTCAAATACAACTTCTGCCCTACTTTAAAATCAGAAGCTTTTGTAATATGATTCCGTTTTTTAAGCCATTTCATTTTAATACCATGTTGTTGGCTAATTTGCCATAGACTCTCACCTTCTCTAACCAAATGATACTTAACATTGCCTTTTCGATGCTTAGGTTGCAAGTATAATCTCATACCTGTTGAAAGTGGAGTCCCTTTTTTCATATCGTTGTATTTATACAACTGACTTGGGTATATATCATAAATATTGGCAATATCTATAATCGACTCGCCATCGTGAACAATAATATTTTTAATGTTATTATTATATAATATTGAATGATCTACTTTAATTGATTTCTTTGGAATAACAACTACTGAAGGAGTTACAACTTTATTTGAAGACTCCGTATTTTTAGCAATAGGAGTTTGAGTAGCAACACCAGCAATAATTAGCATTTTCTTAAACTCGCTCTCACTTATTTTATCATATTGAACTAAATCGTATCGCTCCACAAGGTCAATCAATAATTTAGGGTATTTTGGATTAGTAGCATAACCTGCTTTTTTCAATCCCTTTGCCCATGCTTTGTAATCTGTAATTTTATATTTGAATAAAAACTCATATCTACTTTTCTTTGCTAGAAATAATGAATGGTCTCTATAAGAATCCTCTGCTTTATCGTAAACTCTAAAACATTCATCTTTTGCATCATCATCTTTATAAATGCGCTTTCCTGTCCACTCACTATGGCATTTAATTCCAAAATGATTATTTGCTTCTCTAGCCAATCTACCATTTCCAACACCAGACTCTAAAATCCCCTGAGCCAAAGTAATTGCAGCGGGCACTCCATAATCAAATCTTTCTTGGATTGCTATTAATTTGTACTTCTCAATATACTGTTCAGGAGTCATCTTTTGTCCTATAACCACAAATGGAAGCAATAATAAAAGTAAGGATATAAATATGTTTCTAGTCAAATTCATTACAATAATTCATAATATTAATAATGTATTCAAAAGTAACTGCAAGTTTGCTTTCTTATTGCTGTGAATAATGTATTTATTCACAAGAGGATGTTTGAAATTCCAAATCATCAATAATTAATATTATATGAAAATAATAACCCTAAATACTAAAAGCTATATTGTTCATATAGCATTATTTAAACTCATTTAAAAAAATCTAATTGCTAGCAATAACTAACAAAATATTTATACATTTGCAGCTTGTTCTAAAATTGAACACAATATTTTTTTTAAACATCTAATCAAAATAGATTAATGGAAACAAAAGAATCAACTAACGAGATGGAGCAAGAAAAAGTTGCTGCACAAGATTCCACAACTGCTATTGATGCAGGTACTACAGAAAAGCCCCTAACAGCTGATAATGCTGACGAAACATCAAAGGAAGAAAGTAAAGTGGAAGAAGTAGAAACAGTAGAAGCTACTGATAATTCTACAGAGAAAACTAATGATGATACAACTAATGTAGAAGAAAAAACTGAGCCAATAGTTGAAGAAGTAAAAGTGGCAGCAGAAGATTCTACTGACACTTCTGCAAATGAAGCAACTATTGTTGAAGACAAAGCAGAAGCCGAAAATGAGGAAGTTACAACTCCTTCAGAAGAAAGTTCAGAAACTGCAACTGATGAAGTAGTGGACGAAGCTACTAAAGAGGAAGTAGCTGATGAAAAGGTTGAGCCTAAGGAAGCAGAAATTGATCCTGAAACAGATTATACAAGCCACAGTCTAGAAGCTTTAGTAGATGCATTAGTTGATTTAGTTAAAATTGAAGATATTACTAAAATTAAAAATAATGTTGGTAATATTAAAGCTCAGTATTTTAAAAAGATTAAAGTACTTAAAGATGAGCTACGTGAAAAATTTATTGCTGATGGGGGAAATGAAGAGGAATACGAAGCAGTTAATTTTGACTATGAAGTGCAATATAATGCTGCTTTAAGTCTATATAAAGAGAAACGTAGGAAATTCATTGAGAACTTAGAAAAAGAAAAAGCTGAGAATCTTAAAAAGAAAGAAGATTTATTG
>Ga0256827_10001191_pt1 | contig 16514 bp, 15 predicted proteins | sample CV84metaG_FD_185977 | JGI IMG/M metagenome (GOLD analysis project Ga0256827, IMG submission 185977) | Hydrothermal vent microbial communities from East Pacific Rise, Pacific Ocean - CV84 | ecosystem: Environmental > Aquatic > Marine > Hydrothermal vents | place: Pacific Ocean: East Pacific Rise... | reverse complement strand
GCTTCCTTCACAGATCTCTGAGAGGTGGCCCAAAAGGCCGAAACCGGTCACATCGGTGATAGCGGTGACCCCTTCGAGCTGAGAGATCTCACCGCCGATCTTGTTGAGTGTACACATCGCTTCGACAGCGACGTCGATGTCGCCGTCTGCGATCTTGCCCTGCTTTTGTGCGGTGGTCAAGATACCGATGCCCAGTGGCTTGGTCAAGAAGAGCGCACACTCAGGCTCTGCGGTGTCGTTACGCTTGAGGTCTTTGTTCTGGGCGATACCGGTCACGGCCAGTCCGAAGATAGGCTCCGGCGAGTCGATGCTGTGTCCGCCGGCAAGGGGGATCCCCGCCTCTTCACAGACCGCACGTCCGCCGTCGATCACCTCACGGGCGACGTCGGCGCTCAGCTTGTCGATCGGCCAGCCAAAGATGGAGATCGCCATCAGCGGCTTGCCGCCCATAGCGTAGATGTCACTGATGGCGTTGGTCGCAGCGATGCGTCCAAAGGTAAAAGGGTCATCTACGATCGGCATGAAGAAGTCGGTCGTACTGAGTACCGAGGTCCCGTTACCGAGGTCGAAGGCTGCTGCATCGTCTTTGGTGTCATTACCGACGAGAAGGTCCGGGTAGGCTATCTTGGTGCGTGAGCTTTTCAAGATGTCGTCGAGTAGGTTGGGGGCGATCTTACAGCCGCAACCAGCGCCGTGTGAGTATTGTGTGAGTTTGATCTTTTCCATGGTTATAGTAATCCTGCTAAATGTGTAGTGTGTGACCCGCTGCAGAGAGAAGCTCTTCTCCGCGGGTCGGTTCAAGTGCATATCATAGTCCTATTTCACTAAGAGATGACTTTAGATTTCAAGGAGAGATGCTATGATTTCTCTATACGATCTCACATGTAAAGTAGCAGCTATGTCAGAAGACACGATCATCATCCCCCACTATAAAGAGCTTTCCATCCGCCATATCGTTTTAGACTATAACGGTACGTTAGCCAAGGACGGTCTCTTGAAAGAGGAGGCGAAGCCACTCCTCTCAGTACTCTCCAGACAGTACAGACTCCATGTCATCACTGCCGACACCTTTGGCAGTGTCCACAAGCAGGTGGAGGCTTTCGAGGTGGAGGTCAAGGTGATCACCGGCAGTGACCATACCCAGGAGAAGGCGGACTATGTCGAGACGCTGGGTGCAGCACGCTGTGCCGCGGTCGGTAATGGTAACAACGATGTGAAGATGTTGGTTTCTGCCGCAGTAGGCATAGCCCTCCTCGGAGACGAGGGGTGCAGCACGAGCACGATGATGCAGAGCGACCTGGTCTGCAAGAGCATAGAAGATGCCCTAGAGCTCTTCATCCACCCCAAAAGGCTCATCGCCACACTCAGAAGTTAAAAGAGCATATGGGCCTGGTCTAAAGAGAGCAAGTGTTTATTGATCTCAGGGTCTGCCCCCCCCCTTGAGTATGAATTGAGGTCGATTCAAGAGTGAAGAGCAGTATCATATAGAGCTACTGTCTACATGCTTTTGGGAATGAACGGATCAGGGACCAGTTTTGTTAGAGAGTACAAAAGTCTATCTAGAAATTATAGATCAGCTCTGCATAGACCCTGTCGTTGTTTTTGATGGCATTATAAAAAGGGACGACGCCGTCTCCTCCAATGTAGTCGACCACACCGGCATTGGCAGTGAATGCATCATTGACTTTATAATCCATCCAGAGACGCTGGAATCCACCGTCTTGGAAACGAAAGTCACTGCTGCCGAACATGGTGATGAGATAGTTGACCGTAGCGTTGTCATGGTCAAAGGTATACGAAGCTCTTGCAGCTATCTGTAGGGTGTCTTCACGTTCGAAGTCAGGGAAGACAGGCGGACTTTGTGTCAATGTGTTCTCCAGCATGATCGCTTCATAATCAAAGACGTGACGATCGGCAAGCTCCAAGGAGAGCACCGTCTTGGAGAGACCACTGTAGTCTACACCTAAAAGCATATCGAGACGGTTCTTGTTCTCTTCGACACTGCGGTAGTCGATGTCCATGATGTACGCAGCTTCGGCCTTATAGAGCCAGGCACCACTGACAATGTTAGTCGCAGTACCCAGCATATAGATCTTGTCAAAGGTACGTAACAGTGTCCCGTCGTCTTGTTTCTCGATGCCAAAACGGCTGTTCATGACATTGGCCGCGTACCATGAGAGGTCCCACCCTTCATAACGTCCATCAAGGGCCAGGGCAAACTGGGTGTTCTCAAGGTCCCAGCTTGGCTTATAGGCATCAGGGAATTTGGCATCAGGTATGGGTTGTGTCCCAAAGACGTCACGCGGACGGTAGTCACTACCAAAAGCAGGTTCGATCTGCAGACGGGGTTCATGGATAATGATGGCCGAGAGACCATAGTCATCAAAGTAGTAGTCAAGCTTGGTCATCGTCTCTGTCAGTCGGAGGTCCTTGATGTCTACCATACCGGGTTCACGGTTGTCAAGCGGATTGATGACGTCAGTGATACGGATAGAGTCTGACTTTCCCCAGATGACGATCTGTCTACCGATCTTGATATCTAGTGAATCGGTGAGCGTCCCCTGGATGTAAGCATCTTTCAGGTCATAGAAGTACTCATAGGTATCCAGAACTTCCTGTGTATAGTTGTCTCGCCCGTGGATCGCCCATGAAGCGTCATACCAACCCATCACTTCGATACGTGATTTCCAGTTGTCAGAGTGGCGCATCTCTACAGAGAGGTCGAGCTTAGTACGTGCACGAGAAAGTCCGCCAAAGTCCATCTGTTTGTCACCTGGAGCGGCAGCTAAAGTACCGTCTTGAGCATAGTTATAGGCACCCAAGAGAGAAAGATAGCCTCCAAACTCATACCAGTCACCACCACTCTCCTCTTCGAGTATGAGCGTATCACTCACCCCATCATCAAAACCATCGAGGGCATCTTCATCCAGGTCTGTTGCAGTACCCTCTTCGTCAAAACCACTGAGTGCATCTTCATCGAGTGTGCTTTGTGGCTGCGGTTCATCGAATCCGCCCATGGCATCATCAAGTTCATCAGCAAAGGTGATGCTACCGAGGAGCAGGAGTGCTGAGAGACTTAAGGAGAGGGTATGCATCTATATGCCTTTTTCGATCTGTCTGACGGTGAAGAAGCTGTCTTTAAGCCCCTGGTTGAACTTGACATCATTGAATTTCAAGATAGTCGTATGGAGGGTCTTCTTGCCTTTTTTAGTCTTCATCTCGATCTCAGTCGCGACCCAGATACCATCGACCTTCTCCAGCTTTTTGACATCCATATATTTCTTCTTGCCATCGGTCATGAAGTGCAGGGCACGGATGACGACGAAGTTGTCCTGACGCACGAACATGTAAGACTTGTTGTATCCCGTCTCGTCGATGGTCTTTTGTGTCTTAGGCTTAGACTCGATGATCCACACCTTGTGCTTTCCGACTTTAGACTCTTTGGCAAGTTTATAGTTGTAGTCTTCGATGTTACGGCTCGTCATGTCAGAGTAGGTGAAGTCTGAACCCATAAACGAAGCACTTTTGTCGCTAGATGCGATACGTTTGGTCTTTTTGAGTGCGGGCAGGTAGAGCCACTGGTCGTCATCTTTGGCACTGTCATCATAGTCATAGGTCAAGAAGGCTGTGTTCTTGACATCACTTGGACTGAGAAAGAAGATGGCACTGTAGACATCTTCCCCCTTGTCTTTGGCGAACTTCTTCATTGAGCGGATACGCTTCGACCCATGCTTGTCGATAAGGATCATCTTCATGGTAGCGACACCGTTGTCACCATCATCCCGGGCATCGACTTTCTGGACGATCTCGTCAACGCTCAGACTTGCGAACAGGGCAGCATTTGCCAATAAAAGTAGTAGTAGTTTTCTCATAATGTCTCCTTGTGACCTTTATAGAGTAGTTTCATCAGCGCCGGAGCCAGAACGAGGTCTGCTGCCAGGGCGATGATGATAGCGGTTCCGGCCAACAGACCGAAGTTAAAGAGGTTGGCCATAGAGGCGAACAGATAGACGTAGAAACCGATGCTCAGTACGATAGTCGTGATGAGCATGGCACGTCCGCTTCCGGTGAGGGTAAGACGTACGGCCTCGTCGACACACTTGCCTTCATCATAGTAGCGTCTGAAGTTGTGCATGAAGTGGACGTTGTCATCGACGGCAAGACCGAGTACGATCGTACCGACCAACATGGTAAAGAGGTCGAAAGGTATATTGAATATGACCATGAAGGCGATGACAAAGAAGACTGGAAAGAGGTTGGGGATCATGCTGATGAGACCCAATTTCACATTTCCAAGCAACAGCATCATCATAAAGCCGATGAGCACGATCGCGATCACATAGCTTTGACCGGCACTTGTGATCGCCGCTGTGATGGTGTCAGCAAGCAGGGGGATCATTCCTGTCAACTGTATATCGACACCTGCCGGCAGTCTCTTCTCCAGGTGTGCTTTAAGCTCTTCGAGCATGCCATGATACTGGACAGAGTCGACCCATGGCATCTTCATCGTGATACGTGCTTTAGAGAACTGTGAGTCGACAAAGTCCTCCAAGTCATCACTACCACTGTTCTCAAAGAGCAGGATCTCCTGTGCGATGAGGTTAGGGTCTTGAGGGATGGCATAGTAGTCGGCACGGTTCTCGTTGAGTGCCTTGTGGATCTCTTTAATCACATCGACAATACTGACGACCTTACCGACAAAGTAGGTGTCAGTCGTGATGGTTTCAGCATACTTACCGGTCTCTTCGATACTTTTGAGAAGGTCATAGTCATAAAGGCCGTTCTCCTTTTTAGTATCGATGATAAGCTCTAGGGAGATCGTACCGCGCATCTCTTTGTCGATCTGCTCAGTAGCCATACGTGCTTCGTTGTCCTGCGGCAACCAGGTCAAAGGGTTGTGTGAGTAGCGCATCTGTGTGGCCAGACCGATAGTGATGGCCATCAAGAGAAGTGAGACCACGACGATCGGCTTGGCATAGACCTGGGAGAAGTTGGCGATCTTCTCTAAAAGACGGTGGAGGTAGTCCTCATGGTCTGCGCTCACAAAGGGCTTACGTTTGATCGGGAAGATCGCGATAAGTACTGGGAGCAGGATCATACTGACGATCAGTGCGATGATGACACCGGCAGCACCATAAAGGCCCAGGTCAGAGACCGGGGCGACCTTGGAGACAGCGAATGAACCGATACCTGCAGCTGTGGTCAGTGAGGTCATGATGATCGCAAGACCGGAGTGATGCAGGGTATAGGCGATGGACTCTTTCTTGTTACCGTATTTGTCATAGTGGTGAAAGAAGATGGCCATGATGTGGATCGAGGTACCTACACCGACGGCCAGAATGAACGATGGCAGGATCTGTGTCGGGATCTTGATAGGGGTACCGAAAAATGCCATCAACCCAACAGTGCTCAAAACAGACAAGATAACGGCCAAAAGCGGAAAGACCACGCCGGAAACGCGTCTGAAGAGCAGGCTCAACAAGATGATGATGGTGAGGATGATCAGAGCGTTGAACTTCTTGATATCTTTTTGCATCGAGCTCTTGAGGGTCTCGGTGACACTTGGACTACCGGCGATCTGGATCTTAAAGTCATCGTTGTCGTACGTTTTGACGATGTCACGTACCTTGTGGACCATCTCTGCCATCTCCTGGTCGGAGATGAACTCTTGAGGTTCACTCTCTCCAGCCTCCTCTTCTATGTCATCAAAGCCGGCAAGCTCGTCATTCGATGTTTCTTGACCGATCGAGGTATAGGTGTTGGCCTCTAAGATGATGACAGTGAAGGTGCCGTCGCTGTTCAGGAGCAGGTCTTTGTACATGGGGTTGGTAAGGGCTACCTGCTTTTTAGCGTCGAGTGCTTCCTGGGTCTGAGGAAATACTTCAAAAAGGTCTTCGACCAGGAGTGAGTCCTCATCTCCGATGGTGTTGCGGGCATTGATAAGAGAGGTGATGTCATTGAGGTAGGGTACCTCATTTTGGAGTGCATCGTGGAGTGCTTTGAGCTTGTTGAGGTTCTCTAATTCAAAGATGCCGTCACTTTTAATAGCGACGACGATCTTCTCATCATGTCCAAACTGGTCTTGGAAGGTATCATAAAGGACACGAACAGGGTCATCGTCGCGTAAAAAACCCTCGGTAGTGGTGTCTAATGTGATCTTAGGGACATTGACGATCATAGCGGCAAGCAGGACGATCATGGCCACGAGTACAAGATACTTGTGATCACTGATAGCCTCTCCGACACGATACAGCCAGTTGTCAACAGCTTTAGTAGCTCTTTTCATGCTACTCCTTAGTGATAGAATTATAGGGTCGTAATAATACAGGCTCTTTGTTAGCGTAATGTTAAGGAGTGTCTCTAGTACATGTGCAGCAGTGTACTTTTATATCCTAAAGTCCTTTATCCGGAGCGCTCAGAATAGCGAAGCAGAGGTGTGGTGATGGGCAGGACGAGGCTGATGGCCTTTGGGATGACCTCAAAACGTATATGGCGTCTGGAATAGGGCTCTCCATCGAGGTTTATAGGCATCGCCTCCTCGGTCTCACACTCCAGCCACGGTGTTTGAAAATAGTGGACGAAGGTACCTTCTCCATTGAGTTCTGAGAGTTCAAGCAGTACTTTTGGGATGTCAAGCAGGGTGAAGGCTTTGATGAAGATGACATCCAAAAGAGCATCATCGATATAGGCTTGAGGTGCGAGGATCTGTCCTCCCCCTGCCTGACGTCCGTTACAGACGGCTGCAAGGACAGATTCACCGTCAAGTTCGATCTCTTCAGTCCACATGCGCCCTCTGTAAGGTATAAAGTTCATTGCCTGGAGGACACCTGTGATGGTGTAGGCACCACCTCCGAGAAAGTGCTTGAGTTCAGGAGGGGTGTTGGCCGTGATGGCTGCACCAAAACCAGCAGTCGCGATATTGATGAAGTGTCTCTCATTACTCTTGACGATATCAATCGGGTGGGAGTCTCCCCGTGTAGCGAGAACAAGTGCTTCGTAAGGGTCCAGAGGCAGGTGACAGGCTGTCGCAAAGTCGTTAGCGGTACCTAAAGGCAAGATGGCCAACTCCGGACGATCTTGAGGTGTGATGGTGCTAAGGGCATCTACCATCTCGTTAAGGGTCCCGTCACCGCCACCTATGATAAGGCGTGTGACCTTCTCTGTGACCGCCTCATGGACGAAGCGGTGTACATCTCCATATTCATAGGTGACACGGACGTCAAGCTGCGTCCCTTCACTACGGATCGTTTCGATAGCTTGACGGATGTTGGGGAGTTGGGCTTTTTTACCATTGAGAATAAGACGCATCTTCTCACTTTTTAGGAAATTATAGCAGAGTCGACAAGTCGAGACAACAGTAAGGAATGTCGAGGTTTGGGATGGATGGCAAAGAAAGTGATAGCCGAGTAGAGTGAGCTGCTCTACTGCTTTTGTGATGATACTTTATAAAGACAAAGTATTAAAACAGTGTGAAGAACAGATGTGCTATCTGTCAAGTAGGTATGTGACCTGCTTAGCCGTTAAGATGTTCTTACTGTCATGGATACACTTTATATGGACTTTGGTCGCTTCTGCTTTTAAGCCGGCCAGTGTCTCGATCATAGGTTCAAGGGTCGTGACATCAGCACCGTTCAAGGTCATCTGCTTGATCTTCTTCTCCAGTCTCATGATCTTTGGTTTGACCGCTTTGACGCCACTGATGGTACTCTTACGGACGACCAGAAGTTTCTTCTTCTGTTCACTGCTCAGGCCAAGTGCCGGGTTGTCCCAGTTCTGTTTGATAAGTTTGGTCATATGCGGCAGACCTCTGCTGATGAGGAACGGTGAGGCAGGTTTGCCCTGTTTCATCCCTTGCTTCATCTGTTTGGACTGAGAGGGGTTTCCCTGTCCTGCATGCAGTGCCGGGATGCTCAGCAGGCTGAATGCCAGGAGGGGTAATAAGATCTTCTTTTTCATAGTTGGTTCCTTTTAGGGGTTATTTAAACTCTATACCTTCGTAACGGTCGTAGATCCATTCAGCGACTGCTTGACGCTCTGCGTCGCTGAGTTGAGACTGTGCGGGCATGACACCAAAGTGGTCGACTGCGCCGGCATTACACATGAAGTAGTCAAGAGAGGGGTTCTTGATGTACTCTTTGATAAAGGAGATCGTGACAAAACGGTGTACCTCTTCATCATCACCTTTGATGATGATGGTGTCTCTGAGCTGTCGAGAGACCTCGATCATAGGAGGGGCTTTGAGCTTGTCAAGTGACTTCAGTGTCTCTGCTTTGGTGATCATCTCGACATGACATGCTGCACAGTTGTTCTTGTATACCTCATAGCCATCGACCGCCGCGAAGAGTGATGACCCTAAAAAAAGTAGGGGTAAAAGTGTTTTCATAGATTGCTCCTAAAGTTATCTTTATATAGTAATGGTTCTCTGTTAAGAGAAGGTTAACGCTTATTGTACGCTATGACGTACCAAGGTGTCAACTTCTCTCATCTGTGCATCATCCCAATCTCCAGCATGCTGATAGATGACCTTGCCCTCTTTATCGATGATGAGCGTATTATACTCATCATCAGGAAGCCCCCACCCTTTGACCAGGACCGATTTGGCATCTAAGATGTAGGTACGTCTCTTATAGGTGTCGACCTTGCTCTTCATCATCTTCTTGATGAGCGCGTCAGGTTTCCAGGTCGCGTTGAGGTTGATGATGACGAGGATCTGAAACGTGTCAAAGTCAAGGTCTCTCTCAAACCCTTCGATGGTCGGTTTGAAGGGCTCTCCTTTGCCTTTCTCATCAGGATCGACATACATCAGCATCGTTGTCTTGCCTTTGAGCATCTCAGAGTCCCAGGCTTTGCCACTGTAATGACCGCCGTTGTCACCTTCGATGACCATCGTAGGAAGAGGCTTGGTCGTATCGACCTCGGCAAAAAGAGAGAGGACTGCAACACTTAGCAGCAGCAGGGTTTTTTTCATAATAAGACCTTTGTATCTTTAACACGTGAGCATATATCTGCCACGTCTGATTTGTAGATTTCTGTCTGCAATGGTAGTGGTACCGTGTTAAGTGATTGTTAAAGCGTCTTTTCAGATATCGAGGTCGTCCCAGAACTCATCATAACTGAGGTTGGTCATGGGGTCCTGTTCTGCCAGACGTTTCTCTTCGTTGACAAAGTACTGCTCAAGCGCCTCATGTACCATCATAGGGATATCTTTTTTCAGCAGTTCACTGTAAAAGGCAAGTTGCTCCATGGTCTTGGCATCGAGCGTATAGGCTTTTTTTTCTGGCATCTGAACCTCTTTCAAAGATGATTTTTTCTCGTGGTGTTATTTTAACACTCTTTTTTTATGATGCGCTCAACTTGAACAGTTAAATGGGCTAACTGGGGACCTGGCGATGGCTTAGATAGAAGTGCGAAGTTGTCAAAAAGCTTCGAAAAAGGATATGATCCCCCAAAATTTCAAGGAGACGATATGTCTAAAAGATGGATAGTAGCGTTGATCGCTGTGTTTGCGATGGGCCTGATGACACTTTCACTCAATGCAAGTGAGATGAAGTGTGGTGCAGGAAAATGTGGCAGTTCGATGTCTAAAGAGATGAAAACAAAAGGGTGCAGCTGTAAAGATTGTGATAACCCGGACTGTGCACACAAGAAAGACCCAAGCAAAGCGTGTGACTGTGACCATGGCGGTAAGATGAAGTGCGGTGCAGGAAAATGCGGTAAGTAGCCTTTAGGGCAGATGTAAAGCGATCGTCGTCCCCTCTTGTGATGAGGTGACAGTGGTCTTGATCCTCATGGCATCACAGAGACGTTTAACGATGTCAAGTCCGATGCCGCTGCTGCTCTGTTCAGAGTAGTTCCTCTCAAAGATACGTTCCGGGTTTGTTATACCCTCTCCACTGTCCTGGATATAGAGAGTGCTCTCTTTGATATAGAGATGTACTGAGCCCTCTTTACGATTGTATTTACAGGCATTGGAGAGGAGGTTGTGAAGGATCTGTTTAAAGGCATTTTGATTGATGTGGGTCTCAAGGTTGTTACAAGTCGTTGAAAAATGAAGTCTGGGATAGATGGTCTGATAGGTCGTCGCAAGCTCATGTACGATCTTGCAGATGTCGACATCCTCAAGTTGAAAGGTCTCCTCTTCAAGCAGTACCTTCAGGTTGTCGTGAAGCTCCGAGATCTCATAACTGCTCCTCTCTATACGTTTTATCGCTTTGTTCTCTCTGCAGGCAGGGTCTTTGCTGAGCAGTCTGATGTTAAGTTTTATCGTGGTCAGTGGTGTGTTGAGGTCATGGATAAGGTCTTTGGTGAACTTATCGAGTTTCTGGATGGCATCTTGCATCGGTCGCAGGGCATTATGGGTCAGATAGTAGCTTATAAGGGCAAAGAGCAGCAGTAAAAAGGCCTGTATCGCTATGATCTGAAGACGCAGTTCTGCAATATGGGTATTAAAATGTTCCCGTGTCTTGGTGATGAGCATATAGTGGGTATGCCACTTGTTGGCAGGGATATACTTCTGAAATGTCGTTGCGGTCATGGTGAGGTTGTCCATGGAGAAGTCAGGAATCTTTTTGATGACGACCGTGTGGTTCATGTCACTGCTCTCTACCGGTTCATGCATCTTGAGGTGACGGGCGTAGTCGATGATGGCAAAGTGCTCATCTTTGATACGCTGTTGGTACTGCTGCTCATAGTAGAAGTGGCCTGAGACCAGGATCAGGATCGCGACACTGCTGAAGTACCCCAGGAAGAACTTCCAGAACGAACGTCTCTCATGAAGTTGCAAGACGGTACCCTATGCCTTTGACGGTCTGTATCGGCAGACCATGCTTGCGGAGTTTGTTGATATGTACTCTGAGCGCCCCTTCGCTCGCCTCTTCACCCTCAGAGAGTTCCATGAGGATGTTCTCTTTGGTGATCGTCGTGTTGAGATGTTTGAACAGAAGGGTCGTCAGTTTGAGCTCTACCGGAGAGAGCGCGATAAAGTTTTCATTCTGATAGAGCTCATTGGAGTCGATGTTGAAGTGATAGTCGTTGACAGAGATGAGGTTATTGCTGATCTTGAGGTGCTTGCGTATCAGAGAGTGGATCCGTACGATCAGCTCATCGAACTCAAATGGCTTCTTGATATAGTCATCGGCACCGACCTCGAACCCCTTGGAGAGCGATGCGATATCGCTCATAGCAGTGATGAAGATGGCCGGAGTGGTGTTCCCGGCGTCACGAAGTCCCTGGAGCAGTTCAAAACCATCCACAAAAGGGACATTGACATCCAAGAGCAGCAGGTCATAGGAGTGTACGAAAGTGACATCCAGTGCCTGTTCGCCGTCACCGACCCAAGTGACTTGAAAGCCCTCAAGCTCCAAGAGTTCTACGAGTGTCTCTGCGAGGTTCTCGTCATCTTCGACGAGTAGTAGGTGTGCCATCGATCGCTCCTTGTGTGGAGGTATGATGACATAAAGGGGTTAAGACAATGTTAAGAGTCTCTTAGTGTTTGCCTTTTCCTTTTCCATGACTGTTCTGTGGGTACTCAGGATGGCAGTAGTCTGCACCCAAGGCACAGCAGCCCTCTGTGACACCGAGGCTTTTAAGGCCTTTGTCAAATGCCCAGTAGTGGTTGTAACTGCCACTGCGCAGGATGTTAAAGGTATCTACCAGTGCCGCATTGCTCTCAGCAAGAGCGATATCCTCATCCAGGTCGTTCACATCGGTCACTTCGACCTTGCATCCGACTTCCAAAGCAGCCTGCAGAGAGCTGTTGCCTTCCGCATAGAGTGTGTCGTAAAGCTCCTGTATCGGCGCGATCGCAAAGGTGCCGGCCGGCATCTCGGCCAACTCTTCTTGAGCGTAGTTGATCGTATAGTCCGGGATGTTGGTGATGTTGAGGTCATACCATTCGACCAGGTCCTGGACGAGTGCGATATGGTTGATCTCTGAACGTGTCGCGATGTTCTCAAGCTGCTGGGCCGGATAGAGGGTGTTGAGTGCGATATAGATGTCATAAGCGAGTTTCTCCTCATGCCACATATAGGCGAGGGAGTACTTCTGCGCATCGTTCAAGGCATCTTGTGTGTAGGTACTCAGGTCGATGCTTTGTCTCATCGGGGTCGTCTGCTCACCGGCCTGTGTCTCTCCATCACATCCGCTGAACAATAGAGATGTGGTCGTCAAGAGGGCCAGTGTCATATAGAATGGTCTCATCTTCTTTCCTTTGAGTTGTTTGGATGTAGAAGTGTAACGGGGCACTGTTAGTGGAGTATTAGCATGCCAAAGTGGGTACGCTTTTAGCGACCGAAAAGTGAGCATCGTAAGTAAATCAGCATTATCTAAGTAGAAGCTGAGTATAATAGGCGGATGAGTAATGAACATGTTGCCAAGAAGAAATTTGGCCAGAACTTTTTAAAAGACCGAAGTGTTCTTCATAAAATCGTCGAAGCGATGCCCAAAAGCGATGCTATTATCGCAGAGATTGGGCCTGGCTTAGGTGATTTAACTAAGTTTTTAGTGGATGTCAAAAGTGTTGTCGCTTTTGAGGTCGATACCGATCTATGTCAGTACTTAAACCGCGAGTTTAAAGAAGCGATCACAACCAGCCGGCTCACCCTTCAATGTGGTGATGTCTTAGAAGCCTGGCAGAGTGAGCTTTTGGATGAACCCTATGCATTGGTGGCAAACCTGCCCTATTACATAGCCACAAACATCATCCTTAAAGCCCTTGCAGATCGCAACTGTGAGTATTTACTGGTCATGATTCAGCGTGAGGTAGCCGAGAAGTTCTCAGCTGCTCCGGGAGATAAAAACTTTGGTGCACTGAGTGTCATCGCACAGACGGTAGGGGAGGCTTCGATAGTCGTCCATGTCCCGCCTGAGGCGTTTGACCCTGCACCAAAGGTCGATTCGGCGGTCTTGCTTGTCAAAAAGCATAAAAGCCGGGACGACGAAGCGTTTGAGCTGATGCTCAAAGTGGCGTTCACACAGCCACGAAAGACGCTGGCCAAAAATCTCTCTTCACGTTATGAAAAAGAGTCTGTAAAGGCTGCTTTAGAGCAGCTGGAACTCTCTCCTTCGGTTCGGCCCCATCAGGTAGCGACAGCACAATATCACCAACTATTCGAATTAATAAACTAAATTTAGCGCACAACTGCTAAGCCCTTGCTCTTTCAGGCTTTTCATGCGCATCAAAGGAATGATGTATGTCAGATACACAAAACAACAACACAGAGAACAGACCGGCACCAAAACCGGTCAAAGAGGGTGAAGGTCAACAACAGAACCGTTCACGTCGCCCACGTAACAACAATAACAACAACCGCAATGCCAACCGTCAGCCACGTGAGAACCGTGATGTCGATGGTAACCGTCAGCCTCAAGAACGCAGTGTCGATGGCAACCGCCAGCCTAAAGAGGGTGGTGTAGACGGTAACCGTAAACCACAGAGCCGTAACAACAACCGTAACCGCAGTAACCAGAGCCGTAACAACGATAACAAGAGTGGTGAGAACCGCAGTAACAGCAACCGTAACAGCAACAACCAAAACCGTGGCAACGGTCAGAACCGCAATAACAACAACCAAAACCGCAGCGGTGGGAACAAGAACCGTAACCGTCGTCGTCATGGACCGGCACCGATCGTCCAGGACCTTTTAGACTGTGCACTTCGTAACCAGGAAGTCCAGGCTGAGCGTCTTAACCCACACAACAAGCTTGACCTGAAGTCAACGGCCAAAGTACGTATCACGCCACTGGGCGGTCTCGGTGAGATCGGTGGTAACATGATGGTGATCGAGACGGACAACGAAGCGATCCTTATCGATGTGGGTATGAGTTTCCCGGATGAGACCATGCATGGCGTGGACATCTTAGTCCCAGATTTCTCTTATATCAAAGAGATCAAGAGCAAGATCGTCGGTGTCATCATCACACACGCTCACGAAGACCACATCGGTGCGATGCCATATATGTTCAAAGAGGGCCTTCAGTTCCCGACTTATGGTACAGCGATGCCATTGGCGATGATCGGTAACAAGTTCGATGAGCACAAGTTGACAGATGCACGTCGTTATTTCCGTCCTGTTGAGAAGCGTAAGGTCTATAAGATCGGTAACGACTTCGAGATCGAGTGGATGCATGTGACACACTCTATCCTTGACTCTTCATCTGTCGCGATCACGACAGATGCAGGTACCGTCATCCACACAGGTGACTTCAAGATCGACCATACACCGATCGACGGTTACCCGACAGACCTGCACCGTTATGCACACTATGGTGAGAAGGGTGTCTTGTTGATGATGTCTGACTCAACGAACTCATACAACAAAGAGATCACACCGAGTGAGCTCTCTGTCGCACCGGCGCTTGACCGCGTCATGTCTAAAGCAGAAGGACGTATCATCCTCTCTACTTTCAGTTCGAACCTTCACCGCCTGGAGCAGGCGATCAACTATGCGATCAAATATGGTCGTAAGATCTGTGTCATCGGTCGCTCAATGGAGCGTAACCTTGAGGTCGCGATGCAGTACAAGTATCTTGAGTTCCCGAAGAACATCTTTGTAGATGCGGACGACGTCAGCCGTATGCCGGACAAGCAGGTGCTTATCATCACTACCGGTTCACAGGGTGAGCAGAACTCTGCGCTCTTCAGAACAGCGATCGGTGAGCACCGTCACATCAAGATCAAGCCGACTGACCTGGTCGTTCTTTCGTCTCGTGCGATCCCTGGTAATGAAGCCGGTATCTCTGAGATGACGAACTACCTTGAGAAAGCCGGTGCACGTATCGCACGCGACCGTGATCTTCACGTATCGGGACACGGTGGTATCGAAGAGCAGAAGCTGTTGCTGCGTCTTGCACAGCCTAAGTTCTTTATGCCGATCCACGGTGAGTACAACCACGTCATGCGTCACAAAGAGACAGCGATGCAGTGTGGTATCCCAGAGCGTAACATCCTGTTGATGGGTGACGGTGACTGTATCGAAGTGACCTCTAAGTATATGCGTAAGGCCAAGTCTGTGAAGTCAGGTAAGACCTACATCGACAACCAGAACAACCACATGATCGCTGATGATGTCGTCGTAGACCGTCAGAAGATGGCCAACGACGGTATGGTCATGATCATCGCACAGGTCTCTAAAGGAGATCAGAAGCTGATCGCCAAGCCACGTGTGACCAGTTTCGGTATCGTACCGGACAAGCAGGACAAGGCTTTCGCTGCAGAGATGGAAGATGTGCTTGAGCACTTCCTGATCAACCTGAAGCCGGGTATGATCGAGAACGCCAAAGCGATGGAGAACGACTTGAGAGCCGTGGTCCGTAAGCATATCTACCGCAAGATGAAAAAATATCCGTTGATCGTACCAAACGTCTTCGTCTTATAAGGTCGTAAAAGATCCTTTTCGGGTCTCTCCTTGGAGAGACCCTCCTCCCATCAAACAGATATCACATACACTTCCTTCTTGACCTGAAAAAAGATCACAACGCTTTGATTTTGATATAATCGATTACTATTCATATATGAGGGGTTATGATGCAGATAAGTGGTGACAACGCAATAGAGATACTCAACGCTTTCTTAAAGAAACTGATCGAAAAAGAGGGGACTGACCTTCATATCAAAAGTGACAGTATCATCCGTGCCCGCATCAAGGGTGAGATAACACCGCTCTCATTGGAGAAGCTGGAACACCGACATGTCGAGACCGTCGTCGAGAAGTTGATGGGCAAGAACATGGAGCAGTTCAAAGAGAAGTTCGCCTATGACACCATCTATATCTTGGATGCCAAGCACCGTTTCCGTGTCAACCTCTATCAGCAGCTCAAGGGGCTGTCGATCGTCTTTCGGGCTATCCCTCATGTCATCCGTTCGTTTGAACAGCTTAACCTTCCGAGATCGCTAGAGAAGGTCTCTCACCTTGAACGGGGCCTTGTCCTGGTCACCGGGACGACGGGAAGCGGCAAGTCGACGACACTGGCCTCTATCATCGAAGACATCAACCGGACACGCCATCGTCATATCATCACGATCGAAGACCCCATAGAGTATGTCTATGATGACAACCTCAGTGTCATAGAGCAGCGCGGTATCGGGCAGCATGCACGTAACTTTAGTGATGCTCTGCGTTCTGCGATGCGAGAAGATCCGGACATCATCATCGTCGGTGAGATGCGTGACCTTGAGACGGCAAGGAACGTCCTGCAGGCGGTCAACACAGGGCACCTTGTCTTTACGACCCTCCACACGCTCGATGCGCGAGAGACGATCGACCGGCTCTTGGCGATCTTTCCTCAAGAGGAGCAGGAGCGTGTTCGTATGGACCTGGCAGCCAACCTTGAGGTGGTGATCTCTCAGAGGATGCTACGAGATCTCAAAGGCGAGATGATCCCTGCGGTTGAGCTGATGTTCAAAAGCCCGCGGACAACACACCTTATCAGTAACTCGCGTGATGACGAGCTGCTTGATGCGATGCACCAAGACCAGAACAGTTCAGGTTCCATCCCTTTTGACATCTCCCTGTTCC
>Ga0256827_10001190_pt1 | contig 16518 bp, 17 predicted proteins | sample CV84metaG_FD_185977 | JGI IMG/M metagenome (GOLD analysis project Ga0256827, IMG submission 185977) | Hydrothermal vent microbial communities from East Pacific Rise, Pacific Ocean - CV84 | ecosystem: Environmental > Aquatic > Marine > Hydrothermal vents | place: Pacific Ocean: East Pacific Rise... | reverse complement strand
TGTCATAATGGTATCGCATTAGGTGGGGACATGAGACCTTTTGAACTTAATTCAAAATATAAATATAGAGATGTGGGAGACTTTGTTAAAAATAATAAGATGATTAAAGTTCCAACACTTCGAAATATTACAGAGACTGCACCCTATTTCCACAATGGTCAAATTTGGGACTTACGTGAAGCAATAAAAGAGATGAGTAAAGTTCAAGTCGGGTACAAGGTTAAAAAGAGGACAGATAATAACCAATTGAGTGTCAATATTATACCTATCTCTCTTACAGAAAAAGATATTGATAATATTATAGCATTCTTTAAATCACTCAAAGGGAAAAAACCACAAGTTATATATCCACAACTTCCAGAGAGTCGAGTCAATACTCCTAGACCAATCAGTGATATAAGATAGAAAGGTAGGGGAGAAATAATGAAAAGAATAGTCCAATATCTTTTACTCACTCTGTTATTAACACTCTCGTTATATGCTCAACCTTCACAGGAGCAGATAGCTATTGTTATCGACTTAGCAGGAAAACAACGAATGTTAACTCAAAAGATGAGTAAAGAGGCTCTGCTTATTGCAAAAGGTATAGATGTAAAAAAAAACCAAGAGGAGCTTAAACAAACTATTGCTCTTTTTGATACTACATTAAAAGGGCTTCTTCAAGGGGATGAGAAGCTACAACTACCCAAAACTACAGATAAAGATATTATTCAACAGCTTAACTCTATAAGCTCATTATGGAGTAAATTCAAACCTTTTATAGATAGAGTAGCAGAAGGAAACTACGATAGAACCTCACTAAAAGCAATAGAGATGGGAAATACCCCTCTACTTCAAAGTATGAATAGAATTGTAGAAATGTATGAGAAGAGACACACATCTGAACTCTCCCCTCAAATAGCCAACACTATTAATCTAGCGGGTAGAGAGCGAATGCTTATACAAAAGATGACTAAAGAGTTACTCCTTATCGCACATAATCTTGAGTCCCATCTCTATATGAAGAGTCTTCAACAGGGAGGGAATTTCTTTAAAAAAACACTCTTTGATTTAATTAATAGCAAAGAGAGTCATAAAGACACTCAAATAAAAGAAGAGATAAATCAGATTAAAGCACTTTGGGAAGAGTATCAATATGCAATAGCCAATACAGAACTTTCCAAAGAGGGGCTTGCTAAGTTTACAAAAAAAGAGCAAAAAGTCATGAAAGAGCTTACCCAAAAGCTTATTCATGTAGCAACAAAAATTGATAAAAAACGCTATCAAAATGCACTAAAAAAGAGTGCAATAGAGTTTGAAACTATACTCGATGGTCTTATTCATGGAAGCAAGGAGCTGGGTATTCCAAAAACTAAAAATAGTGCCATACAAAAAGAGTTAAATAATGTTCAAAAACTATGGAACAGCTATAAAAAAGTTATAAAAAATACAGATACATCAGAAGAGGGTCTAAAAAAAGCAATGGAGATCAACATGCCTCTACTAGAGAGCATGGATAGAGTAGTTACACTCTACAAAAAAGAGTAGTTTTATACTACTCTCGTATTTCAATTGGTGTCCCCAAAGAGATCATTTTCCAAAGTACATCCATCCCTTCATTGGTTACCGCCATACACCCTTCTGTCCAGTCATTAGAGAGAGTATAATCATTACCATGACCATCCCAATTCCAATTGGGCTGTGCATGAATAGTAATTCCTCCACCTGTAGAAAAACCTAAACTTTTTGAACGCTCTCGATCCTCATCATTGGGATAAGATATAAGAATCTCTTTATAGTAAACCTTATCCCTTCTCTTATCAATGACACTATAGGTACCTTCAGGAGTTTTGTAGTCCCCTTGTTTTAACTTTGTACCTACACTATTTTTGCCCAAAGATATTCTATGTCTACTAACAAGGTTACCCTCTGCATCAAGAAGTACAAGAACACGTTGTGATTTAACCACTACTATTTTAGATATTTCTGCTGTTTCTGCAATTGTCTCATCATTCATTTTCCATGTAAATATACTCTCGGATTCAGGCTCTTCTTCTATTTTGGGTGGTAATGGAAGAGGCGTTTTTATCGTCTCATTTCGCTCATGAGTTATTGTTTGATTATTCTCTTTAATCACAACTTTTGGCTCTTTTTTACACCCTACGAATAGAAGTAAAGTTATAGGTAATAATTGAAAATGGTATCTCATTAAAATTCCTCTAAATAATTAGAGATATATTAATACATTAAAAATTATACTAAACTTTTTTTCTTAAAATCTTATAGATAACAAATCCAAAAAAGAGAGTAATGAACAAAGAAAAATATAAAGGTATAGATTTTGTTATTACAAAAGTAACAATAAGAATAGAAAAGAGTGTCGGAACTTCATTATAGGCTCTAAAGAATTGCCCACTTTTAGTACAACTATCTCTCTCTAATACCTTCCTAAACTGCTCTAATGAAAAAGAGTAGATAATCATTAAGAGTAGAAAAAAAAGCTTTCCTAACATCCAATCCTGCTCTAAAAGAGAAGGATTAATATAGATTAATAATCCTCCACTCAAAATTGTTGCCCACATGGCAGGTAATCCAATTGCTTTATAAATCATATACTCTTGTCTTTTAACCACATCCGTAAAATCTTTTTTATCTTTATGCTCTTGATGATAGACAAAAAGTCTTGGCATATAGAAAAGCATTGCCATCCATGATAAAACAGCCATAATATGAAATGCTAAAATTTCTAAATAGTATTCACCCATTTTTAATCCTTATTTTGATTCTTTGCAATCATAGCTTTTTTCTATCTCAAAATCAATAATTTCATAACTCCCATTATATAGTTTACGTTTATAGACAACAATATCATAGAGACAACCTAATCTCAAACCTCTTTTTACACCATAAATTGAAATTGAACTATTGCTACTCATTTGAAAAATAGAGACCTTTTTTCTCTTTTTAGAGATAACTTTTACTCTTTTAAGTAAAAGAGGAAAATGAGGAGTAGTAGAAAAGAGTTCAGGAATAGAAGCTTTTGATACAAAAGAGTTTATTTTGTTATATCTCTTTAGCGTAGAGAAGCCTGCTACAATAGGAAGATGATCTGAATAGCCTCGACCTTTATGTTTTCCTTTGTTATACTCCCAACGAAAAATATATCCCTTTTTATGAAAAAGATAATTTTTTTTTAAAACCTTAAAAGAGTCTGCAATATAATCAATGCCTTTGCCATCAAAAAGAGTTGAAGGAAGAAGTAGTGCATCTAACGCCTGTTTATCCCCATAAAAGTTATGACTCCAACGTTTATAATTCTCAAGCTCTAACCATAAATTATAGTGAGAAAAACTACTGTTGACACTATGTGGACGATTAAATTTTCCCTTAGAATTAATCGTTTTCAAAATATGATTAATTCCTGTTTTACCTAAACTATCATCATGCTTTTTTGAAATATGTAGATATTCATTATAATCAGAATTAAAATCCCCAAGCAAAATATACTCACTGCCTTTTGGTAAAGAGGTTACTCTTCTCTTTAAAACTTTAGCTGATAATATACGATAACTCTCGGGAGAAGCTTTAGATTTCCAATGGTTTACATAGATAACAATAGGAGAACTATCCAGTATAAATTTAACCTCTAAAATATTTCGATATCCTCGTTTTTTATTTACAACAATCTCTTTAGATGCTTGAATTGGATATTTAGAAAGCAGACCCACTTGAATAGCTGATTTTGATTTATGAGTAACAACTGAATATTCATAAATGCAACCTATAGAACGAAGCTTTTCCTGAAGAAGCTTTAAAACACGCTTGTTTTCAACCTCTTGTAGCCCTATAATATCTGCATTTATGTCACAGATAACTTCAGAACTATTGAGTAATTTTTTATTAAAATTCTTTTTTGTCCAATTGTGTGTATGAGGTATATACTCTTGATACTCATCTCCACTATAAGAGAAGTCAAAAAGGTTTTCAATATTATAGGAGGCAACTGTAAAATCTAGAGAGTACAAGAAAAGAGGGAAGAGAAGAGAAAAAGATATCTGTTTCATCAAAAATTACTACAGGATTGCTCTTGAGTAAAAGGCAACCCTATAAAATAAAAGATTATCTAAACATCTTTCCTAGCATATTCATGGCACCTTCTGCACCACCAACTTGATCCAACATATTATCAATAATTGAACCCTCTCCAGAAGTTGCTTTGTCCACAACATTTGGAAGCATATCAGCTAAAGCACCTGTTGCACTCTCAGTACTCAAACCTAAATTAGAAGCAAATTCAGAAACTTTATCAGAACCCAATAAATCAGTAATAGAATCTGCCGAAATAGGCATATTCTCTCCTGAACCTAACCATGAGCTTACAATTTCGCCAAGACCATTACTTGAAAGACCTGAAACCAATGAGCTTAAATCAAGTCCACCATCAGAACCACCAAGGAGGTTTCCTAATGCTCCTGAGAGTACATCTGTGTCAAGTCCAGTTGTTGCATCATCACTGTTCCCTTGAATCATGCTTGCACCCATTTTTAATAATTCTGTTAAATCCATCTGTTCATCCTTGTTTATTAATATCAAAAAGAGTATAACAAAAAAGTAGTTAGGAGAGCTTAATACCCTCTTCAAAAAGCTCAATTTTTTTCTTTCCAATAAGTGAAGTAACTGTCCGTTTAAAACTCTTTTTACTCAAACCGAATGTTTTTAAAATCAAATCAGCATCACTTTTGGAAGCAACAGGAATATAACCAGCATGCTTCTCTAAGAGTTCTAAAACCTTCTGTTCAAAAATATCAGTTGTTGCCTTTTTCCCAATAGGTTGTAACGATAAATCTAATTTCCCATCATTACGAATTTTCTTAATATAAGCTTCTTTCCTATCTCCTACTTTAAGCTCTTCAAAAATTTCATTTTCAAAAAGCATACCTTCGTAAAGATTTTCAATAATAACTTTATACCCTAATGGTGTTTTAGAGAGAACAAGAACATTAACTTTTTGTTTCTCTTCTAAATTTTTCGTATCTGTAGAGAGCCATTTTCCTATTTTATGTGTTCCATATAGTCGCCCCGTCTCTGAGTCTAAACAAACACGTAAAATATATTTGGATCCAATATGAAAATAACATTTTTGTTGAGACAAAGGAACAAACAGATCTTTAGGTAGTCCCCAGTTTACAAAAGCTCCGTACTGCTTATAGTCAACGACTGTAAAATAACCAAATTCTCCAAGTTTTGCATAGGGATATTTAGTTGTAGCAACAGGTCTATCTTCGGAGTCAGTGTAAACAAACACCTCTATCTCTGCTCCTATGGGCATCTCATCTTCCATAACATAAATATTAGGAAGAAGAACCTCTTCAAAATTTTCGGCTCGTAAGTAGAGACCGTAATCAGTATCACGCTCAACACGAAGTGTGTTAAGCTCGCCAATGGCAATAGTTATATTCAATGAATGCTCTTTAAGTGTTTAGAAAATTTCTCAGCATTAAGAAAGCCTGATAACGTTTTCGTAGGAAGATTTTTATTCTCTTTATCAAAAAAGATAATACTTGGTGTACCAAACAGACCATACTCTTTAAGTAAGGCTTTTTCATCATCTGTTTGATTGGTTACGTCAATAGTTATAAAAGTAAATCGTTTCAGCTCTGCTTGTACCGCAGGATCAGGAAAAGTAAACTCTTCTAACTCATCACAAGAGGCACATGACTTCTTACGAAAATCAACCACTACGGGCTTAGATGATGCCTCAACCTCTTTTTTAAGTGAAGCAATTGAGTAACCTGATTTAGCCTCTGCATGAGATACAGCAGGAGCATGAGTCCCAGAGGTAAATGACTTAAATGGATGAAGTACAGAAGTTGAACCACTGATTAGACCAACAAAGAGTGATGCACCATAAATCAAAAATACAAAAGCTAAAAGTTGGAAGAGTTGACTCATTCCATGCCTTACATTTGAATTGTTAAATACACCCATATAGAATGCTGTTCCCATAAAGAGCAGTGACCATAAAAACATAGTTAGTGCAGGAGGAACAACTTTACCTAGCATAAAGATAGCAAGTGCCAACATTACAACACCAAAAGTTTGAGATACCGTTGTCATCCAACCACCTGGTCGTGGCATAAATTTACCAGCTCCTGCACCAACCAATAGAAGAGGAAGCCCCATACCCATACTCATTGCAAAAAGAGCCACTCCGCCAAGAACTGCATCCCCTGTTTGAGAGATAAAGATAACCGCTCCTGCCAATGGTGGAGCAACACATGGTCCAATAATAAAGGCTGAAAGGAATCCCATAATCACAGTCCCTATAATTCCTGACCCTTGTGCATTATCACTTACTGAATTAATCTTAGTCTGCCACTTTGCAGGAAGTTGCATCTCATAATAACCAAAAAGTGAAATCGCCAAAGCAAAAAACATAAGTGCAAATCCAGTTAAAACCCATGGACTTTGAAGAAGAGCTTGAATATCTGCTCCAAGAAGTCCTGAAATAACACCAACGATAGTATAGGTAATTGCCATAGATAAGACATAGACCAAAGAGATAAGAAATCCTTTGGATGCACTTGGCTTCTCTCCTCCTGCTTGTTGAGAGACGATAATCGAAGATAAAATAGGAATCATAGGAAAGATACAAGGAGTTAAAGCCAAGAGAAGACCAAGCACTAAAAATAAAAAGACAACAAAAAAAGAACTTTCACTTCTTAAAATTTCCATAATAGCATTTGGGTTAGCAGAAGAGATAGCAGCTGACAATTTATCAAAAAAACCTATTTTAGCATTTGGATCTCCAGCTAATACAAAAGTTCTCTCTTGAGGATTATAACATATACCTGTATCCGCACAACCAGAGAAGTTAATCGATAGAGTGAACTCTCCAACAACTTTAGAACTAACTTTTGTTAAAGGGAACTCAAGAACTACCTCTTTTTCATATACCATATCTCCATCAACTTCATGTGCTATTGGATTTTTAAGATTTAATTCAATTTTTTCAGGCTTTACAATAAAATATTTTAATGTATCTGCTGAAATATGAACTTTATCTGCTACAATAATTTTTGTCTTAATCACATCTCCATCCTGCACAGCAGAGACTTTAAATGCTTCTGAGACAGGAGGGAAATCATCTTTTTTATTTTTAAAGGCAGTCGCTGAGCCAAAATCAGCATTTAAAAATACGGTAACAAGTAAAAGCAATTTTAGTAACTTCATTCTTTTTTTATCCCTTTTTAATGTAAAAATAATTATATTGCAATAATTATAGTCTACTTCACGTGTATAATATGTGTAGTACTATAGCAAATAAAAGCATAAAAGAGTTAATGGTTACGATAGAAACAACTCTATTATAGTTTAATTTGTAACAAACATATTAAATAACATTAATAACTATTGAAAAAAACTATTAAACACATATAAAAAGGGGACATATTCATGTCAAATCAGTTAAAACTGGAGAACTCATTCTATCTTCAAACACATAAAGACGATCCTATTTATTGGTATCCATGGGCAAAAAAAAGTTTAGAAAAAGCAAAAAAAGAGAACAAATCAATCTTCCTTTCTATTGGTCAATCTTCATCCCATTGGTCAACGATTATGGATAGAGAATCTTTTCAAAAAGAACCTATAATTGAGCTATTAAATGAACGTTTTATTGCTATAAAAGTGGACGCCGACGAGCATCCAGAAGTTGCAAAATATTACCAAAAAGTTCATCAACTTATGAATCGTTCAACAGCAGGATTCCCCATCTCTATCTTTATGACAGAGAATCTTGAACCTTTTTATGCTGCCAGCTATATAGCCACTGAAGCACAAAAAGAGCTTCTAGGTTTTGAAGAACTTCTTCGGGTTATCTCTAAAAAATATATCACAGACAATGAGACTCTCTCTCAAAAAGGGCATGAAGTTTTACAATATATTAATCCAACAGAGAAAAAAATTGAAGCAACTAAGCTTGATATAAATATTCTAAAAACTATAAAAAATCAAGCAGACCATCTTTTTGACAAGGAGAATGGAGGCTTTGGAAAAGAGTCCAAATTCCCTAATATTTCAACACTTGAGCTTCTTTTAGATAGTTATGAATTAACAGAAGATGTAACTCTTTTAAATATGATAATAGAGTCTCTAGATGCAATGGCACAAGGAGGATTACATGACAAACAGAATGGTGGTTTTTATAACTACACAACTGATTCTCAATGGGAAAAGCCAAATATGGTAAAAACTCTTTATACCAATGCCCTGCTCTCTCAACTCTATCTTCGGACATATTACTTAACAGTGAATATAAAATACAGAGATATCGCTCTAGAGACAATTGAGTTTATGATTACTCATATGATGAACGAAAATCAACTCTTTTCCTCTAGAGTTTATGATATAGATAAAATAGATAAAAATATTCTAATGTCATGGAATGCCATGGCGATTTCAGCACTTTTTCAAGCTTCAATTTTCGATAAAAAATATCAATCGATTGCCATAAAAAGTTTAGATGCTCTATTTAAAAATCTTTCTATTGATGAAAAGCTATTTCACTCAACACTTCCTACGATGACACCAACAACCGAAGCTTTTTTAGAAGATTATGCCTACCTAGGGGAACTACTTATTAATGCTTACCAAACAACACTGGATGAACTTTATCTTGTTGAGGCAACAAAAATTTCAAATAAAATGATTGAACAGTTTTATGCCCATGGAAAATGGAAATTTAGCAATGGAGAGCTGACAATTGATGAAGATATTTATGATAGTAACTATGCATCTTCACTCTCTATAGCACTATCTTTTCTTATGAGTATCTCATCTCTTGTTGATGCTAATTACAAAAAGTTTGTATTTAAAACATTAGAATTAAACTCATATAATCTTATGAGACAGCCTCTCTCTTCCCCTAAACTAACAACTCTTCTACTTCGTTACCTCAAAGATGATATAGTTATTAAATCAAATGAAGAAAGTTTAATGAGATATTTAGAGAATCGATACTCTTTGGGTTATCCATTTATACTCTTTAAAACAACTCTTAATGAGAATGTAGAACTATTTAATGCTAACTCTTGCTTTGCAACAGAGAGTACATTAGATAACATTAAACCACTCATCAAGAGCCGTAAATGAAAGGGTTAATACTTCTTCTCATAACGTTTTTTTTTATCTCTTGTAAATCTTCTCCTACTCCCCCTAAAGAGCAGAGAGAGAGTCCATTAGAAGAGCCTCAAAGCCAAGAAAACGAGACTATCTTAAGTAGGGAAGAGCTTCTTCTAAAAAGCTCCTTTGAACTCTATTTATATCAACTTAAATCTCTCAATAGCAATAATATTATTGCTATGACCTATCCAAAATTTTTTACAGTATTTAGCCAGCGTACCTATGGAGGATTTTTATATACAATGATTAACTCATCTAATATTGATATCCTATCTTTCGATGCAACTATAAATAAAATCGAGCCTATTCAAAAGTTTTCTAAAGGTACATTTGCAAAAGTAAGTCATAACTCTATTATAAAACTCTATTTGAAAAACCCTGAACTTTATAATACAGAGAGTAGTCTAAATACACTATACAGTATACTTGCCCATAAGTATGGTGCACAAAACATTCATGTTGATACTGCGTCAAGAGTAGTTACAATTAAAAGAAAAGAGAAAATGATTGCAATAAAAGAGGGAACATCCCAATGGAAGTTTATAGGAGACAATCCTACTTATCGAAAGCTATACTCAAGCTTCTTACCTTATGATATTTTAGATAAAATATAAAAAAGGAGTTTAAAATGAAAAGAGTATTTATAAAACTGTTAATGCTACTTAGTTTAACAGGCTGTACCACATTAATTACAGCACCTATTGAGATTGCAGGAGCTGTAGCAGGGACAGCTATTGATGTTGGCGTTGCAGGAGTTAGAGCTGTCTCTGGCGATTAAAACACTTTAGTATTTTGTAACTCAGCAATTTCGGTTTCAACCATTTCGTCAATCATTCTAATAAAAATATCGTTTATAAGATTTGGCGAAAGGTCTAGCTCAATAGCCTTAGTTCTTGCTCTTGATACAACATCTTTAATTCTATCTTCCGATTTAACCTCTTCAACACTTGTCTTAAATTTTGCAATTTGTTTAATATAACTGTTACGAAGGGCTATCATCTCAACAATTTTTTCATCAACCAAATCAATTTGTTCACGTGCCTCATCAAGGGTATTGCATTTTACCATATCCATTCTTCTATTCCTTTATTTTATTGGGGTCATAGTGAAGTATAGCATAATAACTATGGAAGATTTTTACTATTTCAAAAGTTTATTTAAAAAATGAAGTAAGAAAAAATACTTACCTCATTTTGACAAACTACTCTACTTCTGCATCAATGATATCATCATCATCTGCTTTTTTGGCAGCTTTATCTTTCTCTCCACCCTGCTCTTTTGCATAAACAGCTTCTGCTAATTTATGAGATTTTTCAGTTAGTACTTTAACTTTCTCTTCTATTTGCTCTTTTGTTGCAGAATCATTCTTCATAACCGCTTCAACATCAGCAATAGCTGATTCAATTCCTGCTTTCTCTGTAGCATCAAAGTTATCGCCTAAATCTTTTAACGACTTTTTAGTTTGGTGTACCAAAGCATCTGCTTGGTTTCTTGCTTCTACTAAAAGCTTTCTCGCTTCATCTTCACTTTTGTTCATTTCAGCATCTTGAACCATTTTTTCAATCTCTTCATCAGAAAGTCCTGACGAACCAGTGATTTTAATCTCCTGAGATTTTCCAGTTCCTTTGTCTTGTGCTGAAACAGTCAAGATACCATTCGCATCAATGTCAAACGTTACTTCAATCTGAGGAACACCTCTTGGAGCTGCTGGGATGTCTCTTAATTCAAACATACCTAACGATTTGTTATCTTTAGAAAACTCTCTTTCTCCTTGAAGTACGTGAATACTTACTGCTGGTTGGTTGTCTTCTGCTGTTGAGAACACTTGTGATTTTTTAGCAGGAATAGTTGTTCCTTTTTCAATCACTTTAGTCGTTACTCCACCTAAAGTTTCAATACCAAGACTTAATGGTGTAACATCTAGTAAAAGAACATCTTTAACGTCTCCTTTAAGTACTCCACCTTGAATCGCAGCACCAAGTGCAACAACTTCATCTGGGTTTACAGATTTGTTAAGCTCTTTTCCAAAGAATTTTTGAACCTCTTCTTGTACCAATGGAACTCTTGTAGAACCACCAACCATTACAATTTCATTAATTTCAGAAGTTGAAACATCTGCATCTGCAAGAACTGTTTTAATAGTCTTAATAGTAGATGCGACTAAATCATCAATTAAAGACTCAAATTTTGCTCTTGTAATTTTCTGAATAAGGTGTTTTGGTCCACTTGCATCTGCTGTAATAAATGGTAAGTTAATCTCTGTTTCAGTTGATGATGAAAGCTCTTTTTTAGCATTCTCAGCAGCATCTTTAACTCTTTGAAGAGCCATAACATCAGCAGTAATATCTACACCTGTCTCATTTTTAAATTCAGCAGCAACAAAATCAATAACTCTATTATCAAAGTCATCTCCACCAAGGAATGCATCTCCACCTGTAGACATAACCTCTACAACATTATCTCCTGTTTCAAGAACAGTAACATCAAATGTACCACCACCAAGATCGTAAACTACGATTTGCTCAGACTCTTTTTTATCAAGACCATACGCTAATGCTGCTGATGTTGGTTCATTAATAATTCTTAATACATTAAGCCCCGCAATAGTTCCAGCCTCTTTTGTTGCTTTTCTTTGTGCATCATTAAAGTATGCTGGAACAGTAATAACTGCATCAGTTACAGTCTCTCCAAGATACGCTTCTGCATCCTCTTTTAACTTCATAAGAATCTTAGATGAAATCTCTTGAGGAGTATACGTTTTATCTGCAACCTCAATCGCACAAGCACCATTTCTATTAATAATATGGTAAGGAAGTCTATCTTTTGCCTCTTTTGCATGCTCTTCATCAAACATAAGACCCATAATTCTCTTAATAGAATAGATAGTTTTCTCTGGGTTTGTTACTGCTTGTCTCTTTGCAGACTCTCCAACTAAGATTTCGCCTTTATCTGTAAATGCTACAATTGAAGGTGTTGTATTTTTACCCTCTTTGTTCGCAATAATTTTTGCCTCGCCATTTTCAAAAACACTCATTGCTGAGTTTGTTGTTCCTAAGTCAATTCCTAATACTTTACTCATTATTATCCTTTTATTAAAACTCTATATTTTTTATTTGTTGTATTGTATATGATTTACTATTTTTTTAATGCTACTTTAGTTGCATTCTTCAAAAAACATACTTATTTTGCTGTTGATACCATAGCAGGACGCAATAGACGATCTTTAATTGTATATCCTTTTTGGAGAACTTGAACAATATTTCCAGACTCCACATCTTCACTATCAACTTGCATAATTGCTTGATGTACATCAGGATTAAACTCCCCTTCACACTCAACAGACTTAATACCATTCTTTTCTAAAACTTTTGTAAGCTGTGCATAGGTTAAATCAAGTCCCTCTTTAATCTTATCTAGCACCTCATTACTCTCTTGGCTATTTGTTGCTTCAATTGTTGCCAAAGCACTCTCAAAAGAATCAACAACCGATAACATATCATTTGCAAAACTCTCATTTGCATAAGATACTGCAGCTGCTTTATCTTTAGCTAATAATCTTTTACTGTTTTCAAAGCTTGCATGTGTTCGTAAATATTTATCTTCCCACTCTGCAACCATCTCCTTTAACTGAGTCACTTCATCAACCTCATTCTCTGTGGTCTCTGTTACTTCTTCAGTCTCAGGAGCCTCTACTTCAGCTTCTATAGATTCTGTGTCAATAGAATTTTTTTTATTCTCTTTACTCATATAGTCACTACTCCTAATTTATTCTATAATCTTCATGTTTTAATACAATCCTAAAGATTTCGCAGATTATACATCATTGAGTCCATCTTGTCAAGGTTAAGTTCATTTTTTTAAGTAAGAATAGTTTAGTGATATAGACTAAACTATAATTTTTAGCCATAAGAGGCTACTCTATAGGATAAAATAGTAAAAAGTAAAAATGTGATTTTAAAGAAAAGAGACACAAGGAGAGTACTCCTTGTGCATAAAAAAAGGAAAAAATTAGTTTCTAATTCCAAGATCAGATTTAATAGTTTGCCATCTACCAAGATCTTTATTACGTAAATATCTCATTAGTCTTCTTCTTTGACCAACAAGTTTAAGTAGTCCTAATCTTGAAGAGTGATCTTTTTTATTAATTTTAAGATGCTCTGTTAAATATCTGATTCTCTCTGTAATAAGTGCCACTTGCACTTCTGTAGAACCTGTATCGTTTTCGCCTTTTGAGTATTTCGCGATAATTTCTGCTTTTTTCGCCTGATCTAAAGCCATAATGACCTCCTGATTGGTAGTTTAATTTTTTATAATAGAATTAACCATCATAAAATTGAAGTGACATTGTAGCACTATAGATTTAAATAGAGATAAATTAAATCGAGATTTATAAAATCTAAATTTAATATAAATTAGAGTAAAATAGTCTTAATTAGAATAAATTGAATAAACTATAAGGAAATGATAAATTTATGTTGTTAACCAGAGCCAGTGAATACGCACTTCTATCCCTTGATATTATAAGAAACTCCGAAAAGCCTAAAGGTGCAGAGCAATTATCTACAGAGCTTTGTATCCCTAAAAGTTTTCTTGCTAAAATACTACAAAGTCTTGCAAAAGCAGATATCCTAGAATCCAAAAAAGGGGCTCATGGTGGTTTTGTAATGATAAAAGAAGCTCATGAAATCTCTATTGCAGAGATTATAGTTGCAGCAGAAGGTAAAACTCCCGCTGTATTTGACTGTAGTCAATACACAACAACCTGTCCCAATGGAGTTATTGGTATGTGTTCAATTTCGCCTTTTTTAGTTACTTTTCAAAAGAAAATAGATACATTTCTATATAAACTTACACTAGAGGATATTTTTAATAAATGAATATTTACCACCTTTCTCATATTGACCTTGATGGCTATGGCTGTCAATACCTAACAGAAAACTGCTTCTCTTCTCAAAAAAACAGCCACATAACATCATATAATGCAAACTATGGTCCAGAAGTAAAAGCCCGATTAGAAGAGATTATAAGTGCTATTAAGCGTGAAAAATTTATGGGTAAGGAGGGTAAAGAGTATATCATTTTAATAACAGACCTTAACCTTACCTCAAAAGAGGCAAAATGGCTAGAAGCTGAAGCCATGAGTGTTGGAGCAAAAATTCAACTTCTTGACCATCATGGTTCAGGCGAAAAAACAGCAGAACAGTATGCTTGGTATAAACTAGATACTACAAAGTGTGCCACACTTATTACATATGAATGGCTACAAACACACCATAACTTTGATAAAGAGAATAACTTTTCTCAAATTGTAAAAGCAATTAACTCCATTGATATTTGGCTAAGTGAAGATGAACTCTTTGAGTTTGGAAAAGTAGGATTAGGGATGATTAGTGGTGCGAGAGAAATCAACCGTACTCTATTCCCTACCGAAGATAGAGCCTTAAAGCTTTCACTCATTGATGCTATGAAAAACCATCTAGGAGAAGAGAATGCACATATCAAATTGGATAACAACTTACACCAACTCAAGAAAAAATTCTTTAAACAAGAAGAGGATAACACAAAAGATAATTTAGTAGCCCTCTATGTTACCCAACTACTTACAAATGATAAAAAAAGACTTATCATCGAATATCGTGGGGCAAAAGGTGTGTTAGGCTATAACCTTGGAAACACATCTATCCTTGGAAACACATTTTTAGTTCAAAACCCAGATTTTGACTTCTACATGGATATCAACTACCGAGGAAACTTCTCGTTACGCTCTAACAATAAACTAGATGTTTCAAAAATGGCATCTGAAATTGGAAATGGGGGAGGACACCCCAATGCCAGTGGAGGAAAAATAAAAGAGTACAGAGACTCTTTTGTCTATTCTGACATTAAGGCTTTTATTCAGGAATATATTGACGAAAAGACGGCATAAAACGAATAGGTGTTTTCTTTTGAAATCACCCTGTTTTATCGTCCAATATTTTTTAAATAGCGAGAAATTCCTTCAGAAATTCCTTTTGCAAGTAAATCTTTGTAAAAATCATTCATAAGACTTTCTCCCTCTGTTGGGTGAGTAATATATCCAGTTTCCACCAAAATTGCAGGCATTTGGGCTCCGACAAGAACCCAAAAATTGGCAGGTTTTACACCACCATCTTCTACTGCCCCATACGAGGTATTGATATTTGAAAGCATCTTATAACTTACATCCAATCCAAGCTTATGAGACTCAACAATCTTCTCTCGGCTAATTAATGAGACATAAGCATTTTTGGTATAAAAATCTTTACCTTCAAACATAACAGCATTCTCTTTTTTAGCTGCCTTTTTAGCACGCTCGGTTTTAGCAGGAGAGAGATAATAGACCTCTATACCTTTAAAAATATTTTGGACATCTTTACTTGGTGCAGCATTGGCATGTATAGAGACAAATATGTCTGCCTTTTTTTGATTGGCAAATTCTGTTCGTTTTGGCAACTTAACAAAGCGATCATCGCTTCGTGTCATATAGACCTTATAGCCCTTTTTTTCTAGTCTATTTTTTAATTTTACGGCAACAGAGAGCGTTACTTGTTTCTCTTTTTTATTACCACAACACGAAGCTCCATTATCTTTTCCTCCATGACCTGCATCGATAACAATAATGTAACGGCTATCCCTAGGGATATGAATAGCTCTTCTATCTTCTAATATAGTATCTCTTCTTTGTATAGTAACGTTAGGTGCTTCTTCTTTTTTTTCAACCTTTTTAAGTACTATTTTTTTCTCTGTATCACTTGGCTCTTGTGATAAAGTTAAATGCTTTTGTTCTGCATCCTCTATAACCGAACCTTTAAAGCTGGATTTTTTTCCTGCAATCAACGGTATAGCTAAAACATTTCCCTGAAATTGATGTCGATTTAAATCTTTCTCTTTGGATTGAATAACCAAACGAAGAACGGTATAAGAATTTTGCCCCAATCGAAATGATTTAATGGTTCTAAATGTATGATGTGAAACCCCTCTACCTTCAGGAAGAACTCCTCCATGAATATCATATACATACTTTGTAACTCCATCTTTCTGAGGGAGTTTAAAATAGGTTACTTTTTTAATATCTGAAGCAAAAAAGAGCCTTAGCTCCCCTTGTTTTATCTCACTCTTTACAAAATTATTTGCAAAGAGTTGAATTGAAAAAAATAGAATAAATAGTGCGATAAATTGTTTTGATAGTAGTTTTTTTTTAAGAATTATCTTCTCCATGAATTAACTTCTCCATAAGTTCTTTTACTGTTATAATCTCTTTGAGTCTATAACCATTAGCACCAGTAAAGAAGAGTCCACTCTCTTTGATTCCATCATAAGCATCACTCAATCTATCAG
>Ga0256827_10001189_pt1 | contig 16518 bp, 12 predicted proteins | sample CV84metaG_FD_185977 | JGI IMG/M metagenome (GOLD analysis project Ga0256827, IMG submission 185977) | Hydrothermal vent microbial communities from East Pacific Rise, Pacific Ocean - CV84 | ecosystem: Environmental > Aquatic > Marine > Hydrothermal vents | place: Pacific Ocean: East Pacific Rise... | reverse complement strand
ATTATTAATTCGTGTATTCGTGGCTAATTTTTTTAATTCGTGTAATTAGTTTAATCAGCGTAAATTAGCGGGCTTTTCATAATGAGCAAAGCGAATTATCATCTGTGAGTATCTGTCTAATCCGTGTTATCTGTGGTCCTTATTAAATTCATAAAATCAAGAGTTCAACAAATCCCAAAAACCTTTACTTTTGCAGCTTAAATTTTTACAATATGATAAAACAACATTTTTCTACTTTACTTAAAGGCATGGCAATGGGAATTGCAAATGTAATACCTGGTGTTTCGGGGGGTACTATTGCCTTAATTACAGGAATATTCGAAAGACTAATTGATGCAATAAAATCATTTGATTTAAAAGCTGTAAAACTAATTTTAGCAGGAAAATTTAAAGAATTTGCTGAATATACGGATCTTGTATTTCTTATCTCCCTATTCTTAGGAGTTGGAATAGCTATTATTGCAGTTGCTAGAATTTTTGAATACTTATTTGAGCATTATCCAGTCTATATTTGGTCTTACTTTTTTGGTCTTATACTAGCATCGGTTTACTTTGTTGGTAAAACGATAGACAAATGGAATTTCAGTGTAATTCTGAGTTTTATTATTGGTTCTAGTTTAGCAATTGCACTTACATTTATGACTCCTGCCAGTGAGAATGACAGTACATTATATTTAGTAATATGTGGTGTGGTTGCCATTTGTTCAATGATTCTACCAGGCTTATCAGGTTCATATATTCTAATATTAATGGGTAATTATCAACTAGTTGCCATTGAAGCTATCAATAACCTCCGTCTTGAAATTATTATCCCAGTTGGTATTGGAGCTGTAGTTGGTTTAATTGCATTCTCTCATGTATTATCATGGTTATTTAAGAAATTCAAGAATCAAACTTTAGCTATTTTAACTGGTTTTATACTTGGTAGTCTTGGAATAATCTGGCCTTGGAAAAACCCAATTGAAGCAACTTTTGGCGATAAAATTAAGGTTATTGGTTACGATTATTTCAAACCAGAATTTAATACTGAATTTTTTATTGCCGTTACTATTATGATAATTGGTATAGCTACTATTTGGTGGATGGAGAGTAAAGCTGAAGCAACTAAAATTGAGGAATAAACTATGAGAGAATTTGGTATTATTGGAAAATCATTGGTTCATTCATTCTCCAAAAAGTATTTTGATGAGAAATTTAAGAATGAAGGTATTTCAGATTGTAAATTCAACGAATATTCTCTGAATAATATTGATGAAATTAAATCTTTAATTAGCAACAATCCTAACTTAAATGGTTTTAGTGTAACCATTCCATATAAAGAGGCAATTATCCCCTACCTTGACGAAATGGATGTTATAGTAAAGGATATTGGTGCTTGCAATTGTGTAAAAATTGAAGATGGAAAATTAAAAGGATATAATACAGATGTTCTTGGTTTCTTGGAGTCTTTTCTTACAATGTATGAGGTTCATTATTTCAATGCAATAATTCTTGGCAATGGAGGCGCATCAAAAGCTGTAAAATATGCTTTAGAACAATTATCTATTGAAAGTACAATTGTTGCTAGAAACCCTAAAAACAAAGATGAAATTCAATGGAGTTCTCTCAATTCAGAGCACTTTAAAGAAGCTAATGTAGTTGTAAATACAACTCCATTGGGTACATTCCCAAATATTGAAGAATATCCTGAGATTCCATATAATGAACTAAATGAGCATTTTTTAGCTTTCGATTTAATTTACAATCCTGAAGAAACTGTTTTCTTAAAAAATGCTCGAGAACAAGAAGCTAAAACTATTAATGGGTACGAAATGCTAGAAATACAAGCTGATAAAGCTTGGGAAATTTGGAACTCATAATAAGATCTTTTTAATAGAATGAAATCACCTTTTATTGACATACATAGCCATAAAAAAATTGAATTACCAAATATTGGTATTAGGAGTATGTTTATTCAAGAAACTACCATTGGAATGGACTTCGATACTACTTTTTCAATTGGTCTTCACCCCTGGCATATTAAGAAAACAAATCATAAAGAAGCTCTCAAAAATATAGAATTCTTTATTGAACAACCTATGCTTAAAGCTATTGGAGAATGTGGATTAGATAGGTCTATTGCCGTAAATTATGATTTGCAAAAAGAGGTTTTCCTTTCGCAGCTTATTTTAGCAGATTTGCACGATAAGCCTCTTATTATTCATAATGTTAGAGCTTTCGCTGATTTCTTATCAATACTAAAACAAGAAAAACCTGATGTTCCTCTTTTATTTCACGCTTTTAATGGCAATCATGATATTCTGAATAAATTACTTCAATTCAATACTTTTTATTCTTTTGGTAATGATTTAGAAAAGGAGAATAGCAAAGCTAGCAGAATAATTAATAAGGTTCCCATTAATAGATTATTTTTAGAAACAGATGACTCTGATATAAAAATAGAAGAAGTGTATTCAATAGCAGCGTCTAAAATTGGAATTAGTATAGAAAAGCTTAAAAATCAAATTTATTACAACTATAAAAGTTTGTTTTTGTAATGGAAGAAGAAAATTGGAAAACACGAACCCATCTTTTGCTTAAAGATGAAGCAATTAATAAATTATCAAAAGCCAAAGTACTTGTTGTTGGGCTTGGTGGTGTGGGAGCATATGCTGCTGAAATGTTGTGCAGGTCTGGAATTGGTAATCTTCATATAATTGATAATGATATAATTAGTGCAAGTAATATCAATAGACAACTTTTAGCTCTAAAAAGTACAATTGGTAAAACCAAGGTTCAACTTATGAAGGAGAGGCTCCTCGACATCAATCCTGAATTAAATCTTAAAGCAGAAGAAATATACATAACCTTCGATATTCTTGATAAGATCTTAGATAAAGATTTCGATTATATTATTGATGCTATTGATACTATCACCCCAAAAGTTGGATTGCTTGAATATGCAATTAACAATAATATTCCAATTATTAGCTCTATGGGTTCAGGTGGAAAAACTAATCCTGCACTTATTCAGATTGCAGATTTTGGCGAAACTTATAATGATAGACTAGCTAGAACAATTAGAAAGAGACTTCACAAAAGAGGTGTTTATAATGGTTTTAAGGTTGTGTTCTCTCCTGAGCAATCAAATCCATTAGCAGAGAAACCTATAGAAAACGAAAGTAATAAAAAAACTATGCTTGGAACTATCTCGTATATGCCAGCAATGTTTGGAAGTTTTATGGCTGCTGAGATTATTAGGAATATTGGGGAGATTGAAGATTATAAATACTGATGAAAAATAGGAATTATGAATTAGAAAAAATACTCTTTATCAATTCTTTTTCCGTAAAATCAACAGTCCCATCTGTGGCAGCCATTTGGTTCAGCAAATTAAGCACATGCCTTTTCTTTTCTAAACTCATTTCTTTAACTATATCTTTTGATTCATCAAAAGACATAGAAAAAGAGGCTTCAGCCTCATTAACTGAGATTCCTAATCTCCTATTTATTTCGTATAATGTTGCTGCTTCATGCACATCAGTATGACCATCTGCTTTCATTAATTCTGAAAGTAAATAATTAATTGCTTCTTTTTCTATTCTTGTAAAATCCATATTATTACAATATTATTAATTATTTGATAAATTCATTTACACTTCTGTAAGCACAAATATACTACATTATCTATCATTTACTCAATTAATTAACAGACATATAACAATTTAAATACTATCAATCTGCTTTTATTATCTTTTGTCATTAAATTTTACTAAATTTGTAGCGAGTAATATTCTTAATATCAGAAGATTTAAGATTACATAAAGTTTAATATGACTTATTAACATTAAGAGTTTACTTGAAAAAATAAATATCACTAATAGTAATGATTAATAAAACTAATTCGTTTAAATTTATTAAAGGCTTAATGCTTATAATAATAGGTATTGCATCTGCTAGTTTTGGTCTAGAATCATTTCTAATTCCTAACAATTTTATTGATGGAGGAGTAACTGGTATTTCAATGCTTGTTGCCAATATTACATCAACGCCTTTATACTATTGGATAATTATTATTAATGCTCCTTTCATATTTATGGGTGCTATTAAAGTAAACAAAAGATTTGCTTTTATGAGTGTAATTGCAATCAGTCTGCTATCACTAACAATAGCATTTGGTGAATTTCCAATTGTCACAAACGACAAATTACTTATAAGTATTTTTGGTGGTTTTTTTCTGGGCTTAGGTATTGGCTTTGCTATTAGAGGTGGATCTGTTATTGATGGAACTGAAATATTAGCATTAAGTATTAGCAAAATCACATTTCTTTCAATTGGAGATACTATTCTTGTTCTTAATCTAATAATATTCTCATTTGCAGGAGTTTTACTTGGAGTTGAAACAGCTCTTTATTCTCTTCTAACTTATTTTGTAGCATCCAAAACTGTAGATTTTGTAATTCATGGAATCGAAGAATATTATGGTTTAACCATTATGTCGGATAAGAATAATGAGATAAAAGCAATGTTAATGGATGAGCTTAATAAAAGTGTAACTCTTTACCAAGCAAGGGGAGGAAGAACAATGAATCATGAAGATAATTTAGAAATCATATACACCATAGTAACACGTTTAGAAGTAAATAGAGTTATTAGAGAAATTCTAGAAATTGACTCTAATGCATTTATTGCTGAGCATATTATGGGTGATGTACATGGTGGAATAATTAAGAAAAAAGCTTTTCACTAATATTTAATAATTATTATGAAAAATCTATTTACCATCAAAACTCAAAATAGAGGCAACTCACTTAAATTCAGTATAATAATATCTATTATTCTTACTGTCTTTATACTACCAACTAATTTATTTAGCCAAGACAGCTTACACTTCTCTCATTATAAATACAACAGAATGAGAAGAATGGCGAGTAATATTAATGAATTTACTCATAAAGTAGGATATACTAAAAACCTAAATAAATACAGCTATAAAATTAAAAAATGCAAAGACACTTTGAGTGATGAGTATTATACATTATTTATTAATTATATGCTTTTACTCTCTGAAACTGAATATGATAAAGCCGTTGAATTAACTAACCTGAAACTTAAATCAAAAAAGAAAAAAGATAAAAACTATATTAAATTATTAACCTCACTTGCTACTATACATAGAAAAAATAGAAACTATGTTAAAGAACTTGAGACATTTGAATTATTAATTCCAATAAATAATAAACATAAACATTGGACTAATAAAGCTTGGAATGAAGTAATGGTTGGCAATATATATTTTAATGGAAAATTTACATTAAGAGCTATTTATTATTATAAACAAGCAATTAATGATTTTGAAAAAGTAGAAGGAAGGAATAAAGATGTTGGACTTGCCGTTTGTTATCAAAATATAGGTATTTCAGAAGATAAACTTGGCAATCATGATATTGCAAAAGAATACTTTAAAGATGCAATTAAACATAGAATCAAATCTAAAAATGAAGATGGATTTGCAGATTTATTTGTATTCATTGGAGATAATTTTATTTCCGAATTATCATACGATAGTGCAACTGTTTATTATAGCAAAAGCGTAAATATAGACACTAAACTAAAACGCTATCAACATCTTATACTTACATATTTACGATTTGCTGACCTTAAATACCTTCAAAGCAACTTAAATGAGTCAATTGAATATAATAAGAAAGGATTTGAATTATCTAAAAAAATTGGTGATTTTGATGGAATTACTAAATCTACAAGCTCATTGGGGAATCAATTTCTCTTAATGAATGAAGTTGATTCTGCATTAAAGTATTCTGTTATTTCTATTGCTTTTGCCAATGAAATAAAAGATTATTCTAAAATTAAAACAAATGCTATTCTTGTAATTAATGCCTTAAGAGGAAAAGAGGAATTGAATATAAATGAAATTACCCTATACGAACACCTTATAGAAAAAGCTGATTCTGCATTATACTCACAAAACATAGCACGAAATGAACTAATGAATGAAATAATAAAACGAAATAATAATGCTATTGCAGAATTGGCTAAACAGGATTTATATATAAAAGGTTTTTATATTTCAGTCGCGGCAAGTATAATATTTCTTTTTCTTATAATCGTTATTATTATTAATAGAAATAAGATTAAAGAACATAAAGAACGTCAGTACCTTACACTTAAACAAGTTAAAGAACTTAACAACGATTTGGAAGAACTAAACATTCATCAAGAAAGAACTTATTCTGTTGTAGCTCACGATTTGAAAGGATCACTTGGAAGTACTTTATCGCTGCTTGAGATTCTTAATACCGAAAGCTTAAGTAAAGAGGATACTAATTATTACATGAATTTAATAACAAATGCTGTAAATCACACTTACAACCTTATGCTCGATTTGCTTGCATGGACAAGAGTAACCAGCAATAGCATTAAGTTCCTTCCTCAAAAAATTGATTTAAACTCAGCTGTAAATGATATTCTATTTTTCATCAGTAAAACTTATGATGAGAAATCAATAGAGATTACTGTTAGTGCCAAAAATCATTGCATAGTATATGCTGATAAGAATATGCTTGATACAATACTTAGAAATTTACTAAACAATGCAATAAAGTTTACTCCTCGTAATGGTAAAATAAATGTTTGTATATCTAAAGTAGATAATCAAACTAGTTTGGCGATAACTGACAATGGTGTCGGAATGGATGATGAACAATTAATTAACCTTTTTGATGATAGAAAATTTGACTCCAGAGTGGGTACTGAGAAAGAAAAAGGTAGTGGACTTGGGCTTAAGCTAGTAAAGAAATTCTCAAGCAAAAACAATGCAGACATTAAAGTTGAAAGTAAGCTTAATAAAGGAACTACATTTACTATACTTTTTCCAAAGGTAATGTAATTCAAAATTATTTGGCATTCATCTTTTCAGCAAGTTCTTGCTTCTTCTTTTCTATTTTTATTTTATAGAATTCTTTAGTAGCAATATATAGCATCTTATCAATTTCGGCATATACAAATCCTGTATCGTCAACAAACTCAACTGGCAAATTGAAACTATACTCCCCTTCTCGCTTAAGGGTTTCACGTATTGTGGATATTATTTCATCTGTAAATTCAAACTTTGCTACTGCCTTCTTCTTTATTGGGCGCTTAAATTTAACAACGGCTTCCTTATCCCAAACTACAAAATTTTTACCAAATATCTGAATCATTTGAAGCATATATATAGGGTCAATTGATGCATAAATACTTCCTCCGAAAACACTTCCATTATAATTTCTATTTCTATAACTTCGTATTATTCTAACATGAACTTCCATCCAATCGCCACTAATAAAACTAACTCTACCTGTACTGCGCCTATAAGCTGGAAAATGATTAAAAACAAATCTTAATAATCTACTTTTTGCACTCTCTTCCCTATTTGTACTAAACTCCTTCATTCAAACGAAATAATTTTAAAAACAGGCAAAGTTAATCAAATTGCATTCTTTCTTTAACAGATTCTGAAAATTAATGAACTTGGTATACAAATTATAATATTTTTGCACTTTAACAGTTAGCTTTATTATGAAACTGAAACAGAGCCTGTATTTCTTAACTATATTAATAAGTAGCATAATGCTAATTATTTCTATGGATTCTTGCAAAAAAGAGGATTCTTTCGCTGAAGGCAATGTTAATCTAAGTTTTTCTACCGACACTATTCTTTTCGATACCTTATTTACTACCATTGGCTCATCAACTTATACTCTTATTGTAACAAATAACGAAGATCAGAAAGTAAATATCTCTCAGGTATATCTTGGCGAAGGACAAGCATCAAAATACAGAATGAATGTTGATGGTTATTCTGGATACAGTATATCAGATATAGAAATTGCAGCACATGATAGCCTATATATATTTGTAGAAGTAACCATTGATCCCAATTCCACCACTGACCCAATGTTAGTAACCGATAGCATACTATTCTCAACAAATGGCAACCTACAAGACGTAAAGCTTATTGCCTATGGCCGTGATGCATATTTTATTTTACCAAATAAACATATTGCGGGTTTACCACCTTTTAATATAGTTGCAAGAGAAGGTATTGATACAACTTGGGCAAGTGATAAACCTATTGTTATTTATGGATATGCTGTTGTAGATTCTACTGCAACTCTACGAATTGAGGAAGGAACTGAAGTTTATTTTCACAATAAATCTGGACTTTGGGTTTATAAAGGAGGAAATATTATAGTAAACGGAACAAAAGATAAACCTATTACTTTCCAAGGAGATAGACCAGAGGCTTATTATGAAGATTTACCTGGTCAATGGGATAGAATATGGATAAATGAAGGCAGTGTTGATAATGAGATTAATTATGCCATTATTAGAAATGGATTTATTGGTATTCAAGCTGAGATTTTTCAACAGCATATGGGCAATAGTATTATAATTAAGAATACAATAATTGAGAATATGTCTGGAGTTGGGATACTAAGTAGAAACCACCATATAGATGCTGAGAACTTATTAATAAGCAATTGCAAACAATACAACCTTGCACTTACAATGGGTGGCGATTATGAATTTAGACATTGTACTTTTGCCAATTATTGGAATTATGATATAAGAAAAACTCCAAGCGTTTATGTAAATAACTATTATAAAGATGGAAATGACAACATCTACAACTTTAATCTTACAAAGGCGAATTTCCTAAATTGTATAATATATGGTAATGCTGAAGAAGAATTAGTACTTGATGATATTGATAATGGAACAGATTTCAATTATTTATTTGATCATGCTCTGCTTAAAACTCAGAATAATACTTCTGATGCCAATTTTTGGTTAGATATCGTATTAAATTCAGACCCTAAATTTAAATCTACATCAGATAATGATTTCCACATTGAAGTTGAATCAGCAGCAATAGAGAATGGAAAAGCAGGAGTACTACCGCCAAAAGATTTAGATGAAGTTGTAAGGGATGCATCCACTCCTACTCTAGGAGCTTATGAGTTTATTCCATAACTAGGAATAAACCCAAAATAACACTATTTATATTAACCCTTTTTCTGTTACAATTTTTGAAATTTCAACTAAAGAAGAAGTTCCTAGTTTTGCATTAATATTCTTTCTATGAGAAGTAATTGTATGATAACTAATTCCTAGAATTTCTGCTATTTCTGTACTACTAAATCCTTTGATTACAAGCTTTACCACTTCAACCTCCCTTGGAGTAAGAATAATCTCTTCCTCTATATTTGCAACTTTACTAAATGATTCAACTTTTTCTTTAGAATAACCTTTTATGATTGCATCTTGAACTCTAGGCGAATAATATGTTTGACCAGAATGAACATAACGAATAGCTTCTTGAAGTTCTTTTGCACCAGTATTTTTTAATACATAACCCAAGACTCCAGCTCTAATCATAGTATCAATATGACCATAATCATCGTGCATAGAGAGAGTTAGTATTCTAATTTTAGGATATAATCTTTTAACAAATCCAACCAATTCATCACCCTTCATATTAGGCATATTAATATCTGTCACAAGAACATCAACATCAATATTTTTCAATTTCTCCAAACACTCCTTAGCTGATAATGCCTCCCCCACAACAGTAATATCTGTAACTCGCTTAAATAATGACTTTAAGCCATCAATAAATAATTGGTGATCGTCGACTATAAATACCTTTATGCTCATACAACTAGATTGTTAAATTATTGATTATTCAAAAACAACTAAACATATTTTAATAACTCATACTATTATAGCTTTCTAACCACCAACTGACTATTAATGAAGTTTACAATCTTAACCTTATCTCCTTTATCAATAAAAGATTCATCAGTTGTTGCATCATAAATACTGTTCTCAATCTCTATCTTGCCTGCAGGTCTAAGTACAGTATATGCAACGGCTTCAGAGCCAATAAAACCCTTAGGTTCAAGCTTTGCAGCGACAAAACCATCAGATGAATTCATTTCAGCTGTCAAGGCTAATCCATAATTAGGATTCGTTAATACATGCTTCACTCCAAAAAATGCTATAATAATTGACCCAAATATACTAAGAATAACAATAAAAACTGCTTCTAATAATGCATTAAAGGTAACTAGCGAGAAATCAAGGGCAACATTATTCAGCAAACTAAGTACTAAACCAAATATCATCAGCACTATACCTCCTACTCCAGCAATACCAAAACCAGGTATTACCATTACTTCTAAAAATATGAGAATTATACCTGCAACAAAAACAAGTATCTCCCAATTCTCAGCTACACCTTCAATATATAAGGGTGCGAAATATAACATAGCAGCAGCTAATGAAGCTAAAGAAGGAAATCCCATTCCTGGGGTTTGCAGTTCAAAATACAAACCTCCCATTATTATCATAATAAGAATTCCATGAATGTATGGGCTAATTAAGAAATCAATCATCGCATCTGTTGCCTTAAGCTCAAGATGTTGAGTGGTATATTCTGTAAAACCATATCGTTTTATAATTTCATCAATAGATGATACTTCCGCCTCGCAAAAACCATTAGCAATAGCCTCTGAAGTCGTGAATGTTAAAACCTTTCCAGTGTCAGAAACTCCTTCCACATAAATATCCTGATCTACCATAGCCTCTGCAATATGTGGATCCCTTCCATTTGCCTCTGCCGTAGCTCGCATAGTAGACCTCATATACGATTGATACTTATCAGGCATAGCCTGAGCTGATTGATTAACAACAGTAGCAGCACCAATATTTGCTCCTGAACGCATATAAATACTATCACAGGCAATTGAAATCAAAGCTCCTGCTGAGGCAGCATTATTATCAATAAAAACAACAATTGGAATTTTAGAATTGAGAATACGAGTTCGGATTGTATCTGCAGAAACCACTAATCCCCCATATGTATTCATATGTATAACTATTAAATCTGCCTTTAGTTCTTTTGCTTGCGAAAAAGCTTTCTCCATTCTTCTTACAACTGGTGGAGCGATTTCTTCATCAATATCAAATATGTAAACAAGTGATGTATCACTTTTCTGTGCAGAAATACCAACTTGAATAATAACTAAGAAAAATAAAATTATATGTTTCATTGGGTTTAGGTTTTGTTCAATTATTCAATGTTACAATTATTTCTTCACTGTATAGACACCTTAAAAAGCTTCATCAAGTACCGCGTCAATTAATTCTGTATTAGTCCAACCATAAGCCCTAGCCATTTGCGGAATAAGACTCTGTGCCGACATACCTGGAATTGTATTTGCTTCAAGAAAAATATAATCATCATCATTAAAAATGAAATCAATTCTTGCTACTCCTTTCAAATTAAGCTTTTTATATAAATATACTGATGTAGATTTTATAACTTCTGAAATATCACTGGGAATTGGTGCAGGAATCAACTCTTCAACTAAAGATTCTGAATATTTAGCTTCATAATCAAAGAATTCCTTTTTACTTACAATTTCACATAATGGAAATACCACCATTTTACCTTTAGTTTCAATTAATCCACAAGTTAGCTCTCTACCTTTAAAAAATGCTTCAACCAATACTTCATTATCCTCGGCAAAAGCTTTCTCTACAGCAGGAGCAAGTTCTTCTACTTCATTTACTTTCGACATTCCAATGGATGAACCACCAGAATTAGGTTTTACAAAACATGGTAAGTTAACAGTATCAATAATCCGCTTATAATCAATAGTATCTCCTTTGATAAGGTGTACTGAAGGCATCAAATTTACATCCAATGACTTAACTATATAATTACAATAAGCCTTATTAAAAGTCATTGCAGAAACAGTTGAACTACTAGAAGTAAATGGAATATTTATTAGCTCAAAATATGCTTGTAAACGACCATTTTCTCCAGGATCTCCATGTATAATGTTATAAACTCCATCAAATACAATTTTACCTTTCTCAGAAGTAAAAGAGAAATCATTTTTATCTATTACAAATTCTTCATTTTCGTAATGACAATACCATCTATCTTCTAATATTATTACTTTATAAGCAATATACTTTTCCTTATTAATATTCTCCAGAACAAAGTCTGCACTACGAATTGATATAACACTTTCACCTGAATATCCTCCACAAACTACTGCAATATTTTTCTTCATATTCTTACCATTTTAATTGATATGCTAAAATAAAAAATAAACGTGAGGTTTTGGAAATAGTTTTTATGAATATTATTCAAATAAGTTATTAATAAAAAACATTCAAAATAACGAAATAAATATCACATTTTCCTTGCGTTCACTTTTCTATTGTTGTATATTGTAATGTTTTTTCAAAAAAACTAAAATCACGAAAAATTAACACTAAAATCACTGTAATAATCATTGCAAGCAACTCTTTTTAAATATCTATATAACTGGATATTACAGCTAGATATTATTAATTAATAAAAACTCTATCATGAAGAATATTTATTTAATAACATTGATCGTATTTTCAATAATAAATATAAATCTAAAAGCACAAACATTCACAGAACAAACAGGAATATCAATTACAGGATTCTCCAATGGAGATATTGCTTGGGGTGATTACAATAATGATGGGGATTTGGACTTTATAATAACAGGCTATAGGAGTGCTGATCCTCATTATTTCACTAGCATTTACAAGAATAATGGGGATAATACATTTACAGAACAAACGGGAATATCCATTGATGGGTTTTATCATGGGTCAATAGATTGGGGTGATTATGATAAAGATGGAGATTTGGATTTTATTATAATGGGTTATAAAGATGGTTCTCAAAAGACCACAAGTATCTATAAGAATAATGGAGATAACAGTTTTACAAAACAAACTATTTATTCACTAATTGGATGTTCAGGTTCTGTTAAATGGGGTGATTACGACAATGATGGGGATTTAGATATTCTTACAACAGGTAGACCAAGCTCAGGAACTGCTACTAAAATTTATAAAAATAATGGAAATAATAATTTTGTTCAACAAACGGATTTATCCCTTTCAAATATAGTTGATGGAAAAGCAATATGGGGTGATTACGATAATGATGGGGATTTGGATATTCTGATTTATGGATCAACAAATTATGGTGCATCTTCTGCCTCTACTAAAATATTGAGAAATGAGGGCGATAATGGTTTTGTAGAACAAACTTCTATATCAATTGAAGGGGCATATTTAGGAGCAGCAGCTTTTGGAGATTATGACAATGATGGGGATTTGGATATTTTAATCTATGGAAAAAACACTAGTGATAACTACTTCACAAAAATATATAAAAACAATGGAGACAATACTTTTACTGAACAAACAAGTATTTCCTTAACTGGTTTAAGTACTACCTCAGAGGGAGATGCCGTCTGGGGAGATTACGATAATGATGGCTATTTAGACATCCTTATTACAGGAGGAAGTGACTCACAATCGTATAATACAATAGTTTACAAAAACAATGGAGACAATACATTTACTGAACAAACAAGCCTTTCGCTAGATGATATTGATGGTCCTACTGCTTTTGCCGATTATGACAATGATGGGGATTTGGATATTATTGTAGCTGGTTTTAATGCTAGTTATATTGCTAAATTGTATAAAAATAATTGCTCAACTACTAACAACCCTCCTTCTGCTCCAAGTGGATTAACTTCACAAACTGATGGTAATAATATTATCTTTTCTTGGAATAGACCAACAGACGACCATACCGACTCAACAGGAATTAGTTACAATATTCTATTTAGTGATAGCATAAATAAATATAATATTAGAAGCCCACAGTCTGACACATCAGATGGCTTTCATAGAATAGCAAGAATTGGAGAAATACAAGATACTTTTGCAATATTGCAATCCTCAATTAATATTTCTACCTGCTCAAAAGTGTTTTGGCGAGTTCAAGCTATCGATCCAGCTTATGCTGCTTCTGCTTTTTCTTCCTACGACAGTATTAACAACCCATTAATTATTGATATTTGCGATAACGATACAGTAATAATTCACGATACTACTCAGTTATCGGTTACTCACAATGCTTGTACTTCTCCAACTTATGCTTGGGCTCCAACTAATAGTCTTGAAAACCCAAGCAGTCAAACACCCAATGCTTTTCCATTGGTAACTACAACTTATTATGTTACTGTTACAGAGAATTCTACACAAAGAACCGACAGCGTAACTGTTTTTGTAAATCCATTTAAGGAACTACCAAACACACCCATGGCTTGTGGAGATAATGAGCATTTAGAATGGGGCGATTATGATAATGATGGTGACTTAGATTTTGCATATTCTGGACATACAGGTACAGATGGAAACTCTGGATATTTTTCTAAAATATTTAAAAACAATGGTTCTTCTGGTTCGGAATGGAGCTTTGTTGAACAAACAGGAATTACGCTAAATTCTACTGTAAAACGTATTTCTTGGGGTGATTTTGATAATGACGGTGACTTAGATTTATTAGTTCCCGGACATTATTCTACAAGTCATATTACTAAATTATATAAGAATAATGGTGATAATACATTCTCTCTACAAAATACATCTGTAGATATTCCATCTCCCGATTATACCACTTGGGGCGATTATGATAATGACGGTGATTTAGATATTTTAGTGAGTGGAAATGGATGGGTAAATAGCGTAAATACTTATATAGTTAGAATTTATAAAAACAATGGATTGTCAGGAACAATTTGGCAATTTGTAGAACAAACAGGAATAATTAATCCTAGTTTTGATGTAAAAAAATCGGCTTGGGGAGACTATAATAACGATGGTTATTTAGATGTAATACTATCGGGTGATAATTCTGGCACTGCTACAACAAAACTTTTTAAAAACAATGGTGATAATAGTTTTACAGAACAAGCATCTATTGCTTTTAACGGAGAAGTTGCTGGTGAAAAATGTTGGGGTGATTATGATGGAGATGGAGACTTAGATGTTGTACTAACAAGAGATGTTAGTTATTATGTTAAAACATTAGTACTCTACAAAAATAATGGTGATAATAGCTTTACCGAACAAAGTAGTATTCAACTTTATGGAAATACTGCTGTTTGGGGCGACTATAATAATGATGGTAGAGTAGATATTCTTTCCACAGGAAGAAATAATAACAAATATGCTAGAGTTTATAAGAATAATGGTGATAATAGTTTTACTAAACTGGCTGATAATTTTTCAAATCAAGATTTTGGAACTTTTGGAGATTACGATAATGATGGTGACCTAGATATAGTTTTAGGATGTGAAATTTATGAGAATAAAACCATTGAATCTAATAATACACCTAGTGCTCCCACAAACTTAAATGCAGAAGTTATTGATAATAAAATTCTTTTTACTTGGGATAATGCTTCTGATGACAGTACATCTATAAAAGGTTTAAGTTATAGTATTAGAATTTCTACCAACATAAATTCAACCGACTTAAAATCATCACATTCCGATTTAAGCAATGGTTATCATAGAATTGCAAATATTGGAAGTATATTAGATACTTTTTATCTATATAGCCCTCCTGATAGCTTAGTAAATGGAACTAAGATTTATTATTCTGTTCAAACAATTGATGTAGGATATTTGGCAAGTGCTTTCTCTAATACCGACAGTTTAGTTGCTCCTCCCAAAACAGATGCAGCAATAACTAATGCTACTACTTCTGAAGTCTGTGAAATAGAACAAAATATTAAGGCTTGGCTAAAGAATACGGGTAATGAAATATTGAATAATGTGAAAATTGCATACAAAATTAATGGTGTGATTCAAGATACTGTTAATTGGGCAGGAACTATTACTGTTGGAGATTCTGTAGAAATAGAAATTAGTAATGATTTTATTCCCACAGCTAGTTCAACTTATAATATATATGTTTACGATATTCTCATAAATGGATTTGAGGATATTAATAATGAGAATGATACTGCAAAGATTATTAATAAAACTTATTTTGCTTTGCCGACTGTAAGTTTTACAACTGTTCTAAATAGTTCGTATTGCCAAGATGCTGATCCAATATCAATAGTGGCAACTCCTTCTGGTGGAATACTCACTGGAGCCGGAATAAACGCTTCTAGTTTTTATCCAAATTTAGCCAATATTGGCAATAATCAAATTATTTACTCTTATACTGATGGAAATAATTGTAGTAATAGCGATACTTTAAGCACTTTAATAAATGCTTTGCCAATAGTAAATATTTCAACTATATTAAATACTGCATATTGTTCAAATGATTCGCCAATTAACTTAAGTGCTTCACCTTTTGGTGGTACTTTCTCCGGTAGTGGAATGAATGATAGTATATTTAGTCCGGCAACGGCTACTGTTGGTAATATTGATATTATCTATTCTTTTACCGATGCTAATAGTTGTAGTAATTATGATACTGTTTCAACTATTATAAATACTGCTCCAATAGTTGCTTTTACAACTACTTTAAATACTCAATATTGCAAAGATGCTAGTCCTATTTCACTTGCTGCAACGCCTGTTGGTGGTAATTTCTAT
>Ga0256827_10001188_pt1 | contig 16524 bp, 17 predicted proteins | sample CV84metaG_FD_185977 | JGI IMG/M metagenome (GOLD analysis project Ga0256827, IMG submission 185977) | Hydrothermal vent microbial communities from East Pacific Rise, Pacific Ocean - CV84 | ecosystem: Environmental > Aquatic > Marine > Hydrothermal vents | place: Pacific Ocean: East Pacific Rise... | reverse complement strand
CAAACAGTACGCGATATTGTTAAGGAGCAAGGAGTAGAAAAATTTTACGATGCAGGAAAAGGTATTTGTCATCAAATAATGAGTTATCATGCTGAGCCAGGTATGATAATAGTTGGTAGCGATAGTCATACTTGTACAGCAGGAGCATTTAATGCAATGGCTGCAGGTATTGATAGGACAGAAGCTGCCGGATTATGGAAACGTGGCGAAACTTGGTTTCGTGTTCCTGAATCGTTAAAAGTTACTTTAACAGGTAAGTTACAGCCAAATGTATTTGCAAAAGATATTTCACTTTGGATAATTGGTATGATTGGCTCTGATGGAGCAAATTATATGTCAATTGAATATCATGGTGATGGTGTAAAAACATTGTCAATTGCACAACGAATGACACTTGCTAATTTAGCCTCAGAAATGGGAGCTAAGAATGCAGTATTCCCTGCTGATGAAGTTTTAGCTGAATTTTATAATGGTAAATTACCAAACAATCCAACTTGGGCTGATGATGATGCAAATTATGCAAAAGAAATTGTAATAAACTTAGATGAGTTGTTTCCTGTTGTGGCTGCACCACATCACGTTGATAACGTAAAAGCATTAAGCGAAGTGCAAGGAACTCCTCTAAACGAAGGTTTAATAGGTACTTGTACAAATGGTAGGTTAGAAGATTTAAGAATAGCAGCCGAAGTTTTAAAAGGAAAAAAAGTAAAAGAAGGCTTTCAGTTATTAGTTGCACCTGCTTCTGTTGAAATATACAAGCAAGCAATGAAAGAGGGTTTAATTGAAATATTTATTGATGCAGGAGGAAGTGTTTTATCTCCATCGTGTGGACCATGTCTTGGTACAGGGCAGGGAATTCCTGCAGACGGATATAATGTGATTTCTACAGCAAATCGTAACTTTAAAGGGCGAATGGGTAATCCTAAATCAGATGTTTACTTGGCTTCGCCGGCTGCAGTTGCGGCATCTGCAATTACAGGCGAAATTACCGACCCTCGTGGAATAAAAGCAAATGATGTGTATCCTTATAAAAAAGAACAAGGAAATACAGTTGAAATTTCAGAAAATGATAATCGTAGATTAGGTTCTACCTGGAATTATAAAGACGTTGACGACTTAAATACCGACCAAATGTTTGCAGGTAACTTAACATATCAGGTTTTAAGTTCTGATGCAGAAGCTATAATGCCACATTTATTTGCAGGTTTTGATACTAATTTTTCGAAAAATTTACAAGAAGGAGATGTAATTATTGCAGGCGATAATTTTGGTTGTGGTAGTTCACGTGAACACCCTGCTGTTGGTCTTGCTCACGCAGGTGTAAAAGCCGTAATTGTAAAATCGACAAATAGAATTTTTTATCGCTCATCAATAAACCAAGGCTTACCTTTAATAGTAAATGCAGAGGCTGTTGATGCTTATACTCCGGGCGATAATGTAGATATTAATTTTGCAAATGGTGAAATAATTATTAACGATAAAAAAATAAAATTTGCACCACTTCCTGAAAAATTAATGCAAATTATTGATAAAAAAGGATTAATAAACTGGATAAAAGAAAATTAAATTATAAACTTAATTGTGAAAGAAGTATGATACGAATTAGCAAAATATATTTATTTCTTTTTGCTAGTGTTATATTTTTAAATTCATGTCAACTTGTTTTAAAAACATATTATGGAATTAGGGAACCTGAGGTTGAAAATGAAAAATCTATAGTTCAATACTTAAAACGAAAACATATTGAAGCAAATAATATTTATACTGTAAACAAAGCTGATTATATTGAAATTATTGAGCAAATTAAAGGTGTTCCCGAGATTTTAATTTTTGATAAAAATGGACGTAATATAATATATAAAGAAAAAGGGCAATGCAATTCGTATGCTTTTGATTTTATTGAGCAACTTTCAACAGGAATGACACTAAAATATAATGATAGTTTAAAATTAGATGATTGTTTGTTAAAATTAAAAGATTTTGAAGGTAAGTCTGTTATAATTAGTAAAAATAAGGATATTGATTATTATATATTTATTTTTTGGGTAAGGTATAGCGGTAGATTAAATAAAAATCATGTTAAAATTTGGGAAGAGCAAGCAAAAAAGAATGCTAGAGCAAATATAAAAGTACTAAAAGTTAATCTTGACCAACAGAAATGGTGGAATGATACTTTAAAAATTAAATAAAAAGAAATTGAAATTTACAGAACTAAAATTAGATGATAAAGTATTAGAGGCCATATCTTATATGGGCTATGAAGATGCTACACCTATACAAGAACAGGTAATACCGGTAATATTAGAAAATAAAGATTTAATAGCTTGTGCACAAACAGGAACAGGTAAAACTGCAGCTTTTGTATTGCCAATATTAAATAAACTGGTTGATAACAATAGTTATAATGCCGATACACTTATAATTGTTCCTACTCGTGAATTAGCTGTACAAATAGAACAAGAAATACAAGGCTTTTCTTACTTTGTCGGAGTTGAATCAATTGCGGTGTACGGAGGTGGCGATGGTAATGATTGGGTGTATCAGAAAAAAGCATTACAAGAAGGAACGCATATTGTTGTAGCTACACCCGGTAAATTATTATCTCATTTAATAAATGGTTATGTAAATTTTAAACACATAAAGCATTTAATATTAGATGAGGCTGATAGAATGCTAGATATGGGATTTATTGACGATTTATTATCAATAATTTCATACTTGCCAAAAAATCATCAAACACTTATGTTCAGTGCAACAATGCCTAAAGCAATAAGGCAGTTTGCACGCAAAATATCACAAAATCCTGTTGAGATTTCATTATCATTATCGAAACCTGCCGAAGGGGTAAATCAGGTAGTTTATTTGGTTTACGAAGAGCAAAAAATAAAAGTGATAAAGCATTTATTAGACGAACGAAAGAATTTTGATAGCATTATTATTTTTACATCAACAAAAGCAAAAGTTTCTGAAATTGTAAGAGAATTAAACAAAAACGGTTTTAAATCGAAAGGTATTTCATCAAACCTTGAGCAAGAGGAGAGGGAAGAGGTGCTTAGTAAATTTAGAGCGAAAACTCTTAGAATTTTGGTAGCAACTGATGTAGTTAGTCGAGGTATCGATATAAAAGACCTAAATATGGTCATAAATTACGATGTACCCGGCGATGCCGAAGATTATGTTCATAGGGTAGGGCGTACAGCAAGAGCAAATACCGAGGGTGAAGCCGTTACTTTTGTTATACCAAAAGAAATGTATAAATTCAGAAAAATTGAAGAATTAATAGATACTTCGGTAACAAAATTGCAACCTCCTGAAAAAATAGGAAAAGGACCAGAATGGCAAAAGAGTAAACCTAAGTTTAAAAAGAAAAAGAAGCCGTTTTTTAAAAATAATAAGAAAACTTTTAAATCTAAAAATACTAAGCCTAAAGGCTCTTCGAGAAATAATAATAAAATGATATAACTCAAATAGTAATAAAATGAGAACGATATTTTTTGCAATAATTTTTATGATTACGTTTACGGTAGCTAAATCACAAACTGTTAAAGATTTTTTTAATAATAAAGATATTAAGGTTACTTGGTTAGGAATTGATTATTCTCACGTAAAGTTAATGGGAAGTTTTGCTCAATTTGATACCGCAGGTGAAAAAGATTATGATGAAATAAAAACAAAATATTTTCCTGCTTGGAATAAGTTAGTTCTTAACGAACCTCAAAAATATGATGTAAAAGGAATGATTAGTAGAAGTACTATTTCTTACGATATTGAAATGATAAATGAGATTAATGAAAAAACAAACTCTGATAAACTTAGAGGTACAGAACACCCTAATTATTCATTAGAGGATATAAAATCATTTGTATCTAATTATAATATTAAAAATAAAGAAGGTCTTGGTTTTCTTTTTATAGCTGAGGTTTTAGATAAAATAGAGAAAAAAGGATATTATAGATTCGTTGTTATAAATATGAAAACAAAAGAAGTTTTTGTTAATGAATTGGTAAAAGGAGCTGTTGGAGGTATAGGTATTAGAAATTATTGGGCTCGTAGTATATACGAATCAATAAAAGAAGTTAAGTATAAATATAATGAAAGATGGCAAAAAAAATATTTAAACAATTAGTAAATATTTATGTTTTAATGTATAATAATTAATCAATTATGTAATTTGCAATACTTTTTAAAAGAAAAAATGTATATTTGTATCAATGGGAATAACAACACAAGAACTAACCGAATTTAACCAAACATTAAAACGTTATACAGAGTATGATTTATCTAACTATTCTTATAAATCGTTGTCTAGAAGATTAGATAAAATATTAGAGGATAATAAACTCAATTTTAATGGCCTACTCTATAAAATTAAAAATAACAAAGAGTTTGTCGAACAAACAATTAAAGATATTACAGTAAATACAACAGAACTATTTCGTGACCCAAAAAATTGGTACAGTATTAAATATAAAATTTTACCCAAGTTAGCAGAAAGAAAAAGCATAAATATATGGCACGCAGGTAGTTCTACAGGACAAGAAGTTTATTCAATGCTAATTTTATTAAAGGAATTAGATTTATTTGACAAAACAAACGTTTACGCAAGCGACATTAATAAAGATGTAATTGAAGCAGCAAAAAAAGGAACATACAAATTTAGGTTTAACTTAAATTATCTTGATAATTTTGACGATGTAATAAAGAAGAATCCATATAATTTTGAAGATTTTAAAGACGTTGCTTATGACAAATATTTTAAGATTGATAAGAAGAATGATGTTATTGTAATGAATAATGAATTACGTAAGAAGGTAAATTGGGCTGTTGGTGATTTAGTAAAAAAAGAAAATCCATTTTATATCAAGTTTGATATGATTTTATGTAGGAATGTTTTAATTTATTTCGACAATGATTTACAATACAATACACTTAGATTATTTCATACAAATTTGTATAGAAACTCCTTTTTAATGTTAGGTGCTCACGAAAGTATAATAGGCAAAGGTGAAGCATTTTTTAAAAAGAAAAATAAATTTTATATAAGAAAGGATTAATTATTTATCTATACTCATATAATCACTTAATAATTCCATTAATTTATCCATCTTCAATTCCCTAGCAAGGTATGTTATTTTTGCTTGTTTGTAAAAAGGTTTTCTGTTTTCCATTTCCATCTTTATAAAATCGGGAATAAAATCGTGCTCCATACCTACTAAGAAAGGAATTTCCTGAGTACGTTTAGCAATTTTCATCATAATACAACCAAGCCCTGCTCTTAAATAAAAAGTAATACCGGTATTGTTTAATATTTCTATATTATTATCTCTACATGGAAGCAATTCGCTTGTAGCAACAACAGTATCTTCCATTTTTGTTACATCAGATAAAGCTTCTTGTTCGAACCTAATAAATAGTTCTTTATTTTGTAATAACGCACTAAAAGTCATTCCTGATTTTTGTTCCATTATTTCACGAGTATCAACAAAATTATAATCTAATTCTTTAGCTAATCTTTGTCCCCATTTATTTTTTCCGGCAGCTATATAACCAATAAAGTATATTAACATCTTTATAATTTCTAAATTTTGTTCAAATATAACATATTAACGGTAAAAAGTTAATAAATAATAAACTTCTGTAATTTGTTGTTATATTGTGATATATACATATTTGTTTGTAATTTAAAATTGAATTTTTGATATTTTAATAAAAATTAATACTTAAAAACCTCTAATTACTCTATTTTATTTATAAATTTGAATGTTTTAAAAATTTTAGAATAATGAAAAATAGAATGTTTGTAGTTATTGCGACTCTTCTAATATTTAATGTAGGAGTTTTTGCACAACAAAAAAAAGCTGCAATTTCTTTCACTAAAAATGTGTTTCAATTTGGAACAGTGAAAGAACAAGCTGGTTTAGTTAAAATTAATTATGAGTTTACGAATACAGGTGGCGAAAATTTATTGCTATCTAATGTAAAGGCAGATTATGGTGTTAAAATAACGGATTGGACAAAAACAGCCGTAGTGCCAGGAGGTAAGGGATATATTAAAGGTACGTTTAATCCAACACGAAACACTGGTAAAATAAATAAAAGAGTTACTGTTTTTGCAAACACAAATCCTACAGTAACAACTTTACATGTTCAGGGAACTGTAACTCCAAGACCTAAGACTATTGCTGATGAGTATACAAGAACATTTGGAAGTACCGGTTTGCGATTAAAGAAAACATACCTTTCGTTAGGTAACGTAATGAATACAGCTGTTAAAAAGGAGCAAATACCAGTAGTAAATACAAGTATTGCAAAGATGAAATTATCGTTTAAAAATGTTCCTAAGTATATGACTGTAAAGGCAATGCCTGCAGAGTTGAAGCCTAACGAAAAAGGTGTTATAGAAGTTACATATGATGCGAAAAAGAATGTAAAAGGTGACGGAAAACAAAATTGGGGAGCACAAAATGCAAGATTCCAAGTTGTAATTAATGATGATGTTCAGAATAGTAGCAGAAACTCAATTAGTGTAAGAGCTACAATTAAAGAAGATTTTAGTAAATTATCGGCTAAAGAATTGGCAAAGGCACCAAAAATTGTTTTTAATGAAATGACATACGATTTTGGAGAAGCAAAACAAGGAGATGTAATTAAGCATGATTTTGAATTTAAAAATACAGGAGAGCATGATCTAGAAATTAGGCATGTAAAGGGGAGTTGAGGTTGCACCGCTGTTAGCAAAACTAACGGAGCTATAAAAAAAGGAGAAACAGGTGTTATATCAGTATCTTTTAATTCACGAGGAAAACGAAACAAACAACATAAAACTATTACAGTAAATACTAATGACCCAAAAAATCAAACAGTAATATTAAAAATGACAGGAAATATTATTGTTCCGGCTAAACCTGCAGGTTCGTCTTCAGTAAAGTCAAATAATGCAAGGAAAACCAATACAAAAACAAAAACAGGAGCTCCTGTAAAAAAGAATACAGTACATTAATGAAAGTATCTTTTAATAAACAAAAAATAACCTCTAAAACTTCTTTTAGAGGTTATTTTTTGTTTATTAATTCGAAAATTTCAATATAATATCATTTATGTATGGTTTCCAATTTTAGCAATTATATCATTATTATCACCAAATGACTTATAAAATCCGTATCTTTTTACTTTCTTTTTTATATAAAATTAATTCCGTATCTACGGAAATGCAATGAATTTTACATTTAAATAAAGGAAAAATATTTTATTTTTATTTACGTTATTTGGTAATAAAATTGAATAAGTGTAAGATTTTATATTGATGTTAATAAGTGTTAATAAAATTAAGATAATATACATATATATTGCAATAATAGTATTGTTTATTGGTTGTAAAAAAGATAAACCTCCAGTTGGCTTTTATGTAGGTTCTTTTATCGGAAAATATACAGATACGACAAATACCATTATTAATAGAAATAGATATGAAGAATTATATATAGTTAAAACTAATAAATCTTCTATCGAAATGGCAACATGTCCTAATTGTAATAGATTTTATCTTTCAAAAGAAAAGAAAAACAAAGTTAGTGGTATTATTGATATTTGTTCTGTTTCTGGTGGTAATATCGGATATATTGATGAAGCAATAACAATAAACGGAAAATGGGAAAAACAAGATGGGGTATATTACATAAAAGGATATTTTAATTATAACTATATAATTGTAAATACTGATAGTTTAATCCAACAAACTTATGTTGTAACAGGTGATTTTGAAATTAAATCAAATTAATAACCTGAATTCGATTAATATTTTGCTCACATATTCAGATAATTAACACACATATGAGTCAAATTTATGAATGACTACCTGTCTGCCGGTAGGCGAGGTATTACTTCTTGATTTTCAGTAACAAACATGAATTATTATTGAAAAAATATTATCGAAGAAAAATAATTAGAACTTTTCTAAAGATAAAAATTACCATGAACCACCTGCTCCACCGCCACCGAAGCCTCCGCCTCCAAAGCCACCAAAGCTACCACCACCAGAAGAAAAACCGCCAAAGCCACCATTTGAACGATTACCTCCCATTGATGCACCCATTAATAGCCAAAAAGGTAAACTACTACTGCGGCCACCCATTCCTGTATGATTATTTCGCCCTTTTCCTAAAAAACTAATAATAGCAATTACGATAATAACAATTATTCCAACCGGAATACTGCTAGCTCCTTTTTTATGCTTTTTTAAATATTGTGAGCCTGTAAATTCACCTGATGTTAAAGAAATAATAGTATTTATTGCATTATCAACACCTTTGGCATAATTACCTCTCTTAAATTCGGGAATAACTTCGTTTTCAACAATGGTTTTAGCTAATGCATCAGTAACATATTGTTCAACGCCATATCCAGGAGCAATAAATATTTCACCTTTACTTGTGCTTGTTTTGGGTTTAATGAGAATTATAAATCCGTTATTTTCTTTACCTCCAACGCCCCATTTGTGTCCTAAACGAGTAGCATAATCAGCTTTATCGTAACCCATTAAGTCAGGTACAATAGCGACTAAAATTTGTATTGATGTTTTGCTGTCAAGATTTATTAATTTTTGTTCAAGTAACTGTTTCTCTTGTTTTGTGAAAAAGTTAATATTGTCGTAAACTAAAGTTTGAACAGGTTTCATTTCAAAAAGTGGTTTATCTTGTGCAATAGCAAAACTACTAATTAGAAATGCTAAAAATATTACGACTATTTTTTTTATTGAATTCATATATTAAGTTTCAAGTATTAAGTTTTAAGTTAATCTAGAGTCTCATGTCTCATATCTATTTTACTCTATGGAGATTTCGTCAGACAATTCATTAACATCATCGCTCTGATAAGGGAAATGTTCTTTTAATTTTTTACCAGCCATTATTATCCCTTTTGAAAGCCCTTCGGCAAATTTTTCTTGTTTAAAATTGCTTAATACTTCATTTTTTATTTCGTTCCAAAAATCATCAGGAACTTTTATGTTTATGCCAACATCACCAAGAATAGCAAATTGCCTTGAGTTTACTGCTAAAAAAAATAATACACCATTACGTTGTTCAGTTTTGTGCATTTTAAGCTGAGCAAAAATATCAGTAGCACAGTCCAAAACATCTTTATTACATTTTTTTGCAAGATGGACTCTAATTTCGCCAGATGTATTAAGCTCTGCTTCTTTTATTGCATTTTCAATAGTAGTTTTTTCTTCTACGGTAAAAAAATCTTTTGGATTTATCATTTTATTTTTTGTTGTATATTAAATATTTCTTGTTAGTATGTTGAATATTTTTACAATAACAAGTTAAACAAAATATATTAAATTATTAATAATTATTTATTTATTCGAAATTGATTCGTATGCATCGCAAATAAATTCATTATTATTATTTTTATCCAATCTTGTTAGATTACATAATACTTCTTCATTTTTATCTTCATTTTTTATGCAACTCAAACATAGTTGAGGTTCAGGAAGTAAATTAGGATTTATTTCATTACCATCATTATTAAAATATGCCATACTCAAAAAAATATATTATTTAATAACACTATTAAAATTTAACTTCCGGTGCCTTATCCGCCCCCTCAGTCGCTTTAAAATATTCTTTTTTGTCGAAGCCAAACATTCCTGCAAAAATATTATTAGGGAATTTTCGAATAGCAACATTATATGCTTTGGCTGCTTCGTTAAATCTACGTCTTTCAGTAGCAATACGGTTTTCAGTACCTTCTAATTGCGATTGTAAAGCAAGGAAATTCTGATTGGCTTTTAAATCAGGATAACGCTCAACAACAACCATAAGTTTACTTAATGCTGAGCTTAAACCATCTTGTGCTGCCATAAATTTTTTCATTGATGCAGGGTCTAAATTATTAGCATTAATATTAACACCTGTTGCTTTTGAACGAGCCTCAATAACAGCTTGTAGGGTTCCCTTTTCGTGCTCAGCATATCCTTTTACTGTATTCACAAGATTTGGAATCAAATCAGCTCTACGTTGATATACATTTTCAACTTGTGCCCAAGCTGTACTTACACTTTCTTCTTTTGTTACCATTCCATTATAAGTTCCTTTTATCCACATAAAAGTCATTATTAATATAAGACCGATAACAATTAAAACAATATAACTTTTTTTCATTCTTCTCTTATTTAATTTTACGTTTCAAAATTAGTAAATATTGTTGTTAATACAATACTTATAGTTCATAAAGTTAGTTAAATAACGTGAGCTCGATATAAGATTTATAGATTATCCTATATATGTATAATTGTATTTAAATTTGTTTAACAGATTATTCGATTGTAAATTTTAAGAAACCATTTTTTATTTTTATGACTCAATTATACATTAACAACACGTGCCGAGCAATTTCTGCAAAGCGATAATTCTCCATTTAATCTACGTTGAGCTAAATCTTGAATGTTTTCGCGTAAAGCGTCAATTTTTACTTCGGAAATACACTCGTTAGCAAAGGCATACATTAACAACATTTTAGCTTCTTTTTGACGAATACCCCTTGCTCGCATATAAAACATTGCATCTTCGTCAAGTTGACCAACTGTTGCACCGTGTGTACATTTAACATCATCGGCATAAATTACCAATTGAGGCTTTGTACTCATTTTTGCAGAATCGGTAAGTAAAATATTACGGTTTGTTTGGTCTGCATTTGTTTGCTGTGCATCTTTTGCAACATATACTTTTCCACTAAAAGCACCGGTTGCATTATCATCAAGTATTGTCTTAAATAGCTGATTACTGTTGCAGTGCGATTTGCTATGATTTACATGAACAAAATTTGCTGTATGCTGTTTTTTATCAACTAACGATAATCCGTATAAATCGCTTTCGCAACCTTCGGCAGCTAAATCTATATTGAAGTTATTACGAATTAAACCGCCTAAAAGAGAGTAAACTCCCGAATGAAATACCGAGTCTTTATCTTGGTAAATATATGTTGACGAAATATTATTACTTTCGTTATGTTCGTTCTGAATTTTGTAGAAATTTAGTTTTGCATTTTTTCCAACATAAATTTCGGTAGCAGTATTTCCTAAAAATTCGCCTGTTGAAAGTGAATCGTCGCAAAAAATAAGATTTGCCTCTGCACTTTCCTCAATTACAATTAGGTTACGAGTGTTGTAAAAGAAACCTTTTACATCTAATAGTAAATTAATTATTTGAATAGGTTTTTCTGTATAAGAATTTTTTGGAAAGTAAATGAAAATACCATCTTGTGCCATTGCTGTATTTAGTGCGTAAAGGCTATTGCTTTTGGTGTTTCCGTATTTTGCGTAATGCTTTTCAAAAATCTCCGGATATTTTTTTGCTGCTTCGTTAAAACTTGCAACAATAACACCTTTCGGAAATTCTTTTATTTTTTGTTCCTCAATATATCTACCGCGAGATAATAAGGTTACATCGGCATCTAAACGAACAACATCGCATTTAAATAAGTTTTCTGTTTTTATTTGAACCTCAATAGGTTTAAACGTAACATTGTAATCTTTTTCGAAAGTCGGAATAAGGTCGGTGTATTTGTAATCTTCGTTCGATTTTGTAGGTACACCGGCTTTTTTAAATTCGTTAAAAGCCGACTCGCGATGTTTATTTATAGTAGTAGAGGAGTAGTCGTTAATATCCTTTATGTTAGCAGAATATAACGCTTCTAATTCCTTATTTATTTTTTCTATTTTCATTTTATTAAGTTTAATGTTCGACTCCTACGGAGTCGTGTGTTTCAAATATTTAATAAACTATAAATATTTGAATCCTACGGATTCAGTTGTAAACTTATTTTTTACCGTCAACTTGTTCTTTAATCCAGTCGTAGCCTTTTTCTTCGAGAGTTAAAGCTAATTCTTTGCCGGCAGTTTTAACAATACGGCCGTTATAAAGAATATGCACAATATCAGGTACAATAAAATCTAATAATCGCTGATAGTGAGTAATTACAATTGTAGATGTATCAGGCTTTTTAAGTTTGTTCACACCATTTGCAACAATACGTAGAGCATCAATATCGAGACCTGAATCAGTTTCATCTAAGATTGCAAGTTTTGGCTCTAACATTGCCATTTGAAAAATTTCGTTTTTCTTTTTTTCACCACCTGAAAAACCTTCGTTAACCGAGCGATTTGTAAGTTTCTCACCAATCTCAACAAGGTCTTTTTTTTCGCGCATTAGTTTAAGAAACTGAGCAGCAGTTAAAGGCTCTTTACCCTGTGCCTTTCGTTGCTCGTTTACAGCAGTTTTAATAAAGTTTACCATACTTACTCCCGGTATTTCAATTGGGTACTGAAAACCTAAGAAAATGCCCATAGCAGCACGCTCTTCAACAGGTAACTCTAATAAATTTATTCCCTGATATGTAATTTCACCCTCAGTAACTTTGTAATTTTCGTTTCCTGCAATTACAGCCGAAAGAGTACTTTTACCGGAGCCGTTTGGTCCCATAATTGCGTGCACTTCACCTTCTTTAATTTCAAGGTTTATTCCTTTTAATATTTCTTTACCGTTTATTTCGGCTTTTAAATTCTTTATCTTTAACATTATTTTTAGACTTTTAGATATATAGACATTAGATATGAGACATTATAATATTAGACTTTTCAGTTTTTTATATTGTCTTGCTTCATTATCCATTATCAATTACTAATTATATATTTAATTTATCCAACGCTTCCTTCAAGGCTTATTTGCAGTAGCTTTTGAGCTTCAACAGCAAATTCCATAGGTAATTTATTTAACACTTCTTTTGCGTATCCGTTTACAATTAAGCCAATTGCATCGTCGGTTGGAATTCCTCGTTGATTGCAATAAAAAATTTGGTCTTCACTAATTTTCGATGTTGTAGCTTCGTGTTCGGCAATAGCCGAGTTATTATCAATTTCTATGTACGGATAAGTATGTGCACCGCACTCACTACCCATTAACAGCGAATCGCATTGCGAGAAGTTACGAGCATTTTCGGCATTTTTCCCAACTTTAACCAATCCGCGATAGCTGTTATTACTCTTACCTGCCGAAATGCCTTTTGAGATAATGGTAGATTTAGTATTCTTGCCAATATGTATCATTTTTGTACCTGTATCAGCTTGCTGATAGTTGTTTGTTACAGCAACCGAGAAAAATTCGGCAGTTGAATTATCACCTTTAAGTATTGTGCTTGGGTATTTCCAAGTAATTGCAGAACCTGTTTCAACTTGTGTCCACGAAAGTTTTGAATTTTCGCCGTGGCAAATTCCACGTTTTGTAACAAAGTTGAAAATCCCACCTTTTCCTTCTTTATTTCCTGGATACCAGTTTTGTACTGTTGAATATTTAACTTCGGCATCGGTATGAATATATATTTCTACAACTGCTGCGTGTAGCTGATTTTCATCTCTTTGAGGGGCTGTACAGCCTTCGAGGTAACTAACATAACTACCTTCGTCGGCAACAATAAGTGTACGCTCAAATTGTCCTGTATTTTCGGCATTAATTCTAAAATACGACGATAATTCCATTGGCGAACGAACACCTTTTGGAATATATACAAATGAACCATCGCTAAAAACAGCCGAATTAAGAGCCGAGAAATAATTATCTTTATAAGGCACAACTGAACCTAAATATTTTTTTACCAAATCAGGATAATCTTTTACAGCTTCGCTAAACGAACAGAAAATTACACCAAGCTCGGCAAGTTTTTCGCGGAAAGTGGTTTTAACCGATACACTATCTATAACCGCATCAACAGCAACGCCAGATAGTATTTTTTGCTCATCAAGAGGTATTCCAAGTTTTTCGAAAGTCTCACGTAACTCGGGGTCAACCTCGTCCATACTTGCAAGTTTTTTCTTAGGTTTTGGCTCTGAGTAATAAATAATATCTTGATAGTTAATATCCGGAATATCGAGATGAGCCCAATTTTTCATTTTTTGCTCTTCCCAATATCTAAACGCTTTTAATCTAAAATCTAAAAGCCACTCAGGTTCGTCCTTTTTTTCAGAAATAAGACGTACAATATTTTCGTTTAATCCTTTTCCAAGGTCTTCGTTATTAAAATTGGAAGTAAAGCCGTATTTGTACTCGCTTTCAGTTACTTCCTGTATTATTTTATCTTCTTCTTTCATTTCGTTTAATCTGGTTTAAATTGCTATGTAGAAACAATCTAAATAAAGTGCAAATATACTTTAAAATTTATTTTATACGAACTTTGATAAGCTAAAAATGTATAAATATTGATATTTATTTAACTAAAATTTGAAATACTTGTAAATGTTAATAACATTATTTGAATTTTATAGTAAAACAAACGAAAAATATTTTATTTTTGGGAAATACTCTTTGATAATTTATGCTGGGCATTAAGGAACAAAACATAGATATTTATATTGTTGATGATGATAAGTTAATGCTTAAGATTCTTTCAACAAAGTTTAGTTCAATTTCAAAGTATAATGTAAAAACTTTTACAACAGGGGAGGAGTTTTTAGAGTATTTTATCAAATATCCACCTTCAAAAAAAACTATTTGTTTACTTGTTTTAGATTATCTGTTAAGTACTAAAGATAATAAAGATGCGAGAAATGGTATTGAAATTTTAAAATTTGTAAAAGAAATTAATGAAAATGTTCATGTTGTACTTCATTCAAGTAATAATGATGTAGAAGTTGCATCAAAAGCAATAGAATTGGGTGCTAGAACATTTATTAAGAAAAATGAGAATTCTTTTTTAAGAATAAATAATCAATTAAAATCGATTTTAAGTGAGGTTGTTCTAGAAAAAAAGAGAGCTAATAGTAAAATGACTCAAATGATTTTTGGAGGGTTATTATTTTTATTTTCACTACTTGTTTTATATCATTTTATTGTTGAGTAATTTTGTTTTGAAGTAATGTGAAAGTATTGTTTCATACATTAATCTCAATAACTTCCGATAGGCTTGTAGTATATTTTTGTGATAGATTTTCTTGTTTCATTTTCCATGTCTTTTTAAGGTCTTGACCAGATAAACGCACAAGATGTTTACCATTTTTTGTATTTATTTCATCAATAACTTGCATAAGTTTAGTATGCTTTGAATTTTTATAATCGAAAAGTACTAATTGCTCAGGATTTTCTGGAGTGAAATCCATTAAAATAACACCTGCTTTTTTATATTTAAATCCTTTCTTGTAAATACGCTTTAATCCTTCAATCGCATATTTTACAATGTCTATACTTGAATTGGTTTGGAATGCAAATTTTATAACTATATTTTTATAGTATTGTGGTTGTTCTTTATTAAAACTGTTGGTGTGAATAAAAACCATAAGCGAACCGCTATTTTGCTTGTTTTTACGTAGTTTTTCGGCACAGGAAAAAGCGAAGGTGGTAATTCTTTCTTTTAACTCGTTGTATTTGGTATATGGATAATCGAACGAGCGGGTAGTGGCAATACTTTTTTTCGATTTAACATCCTCTAAATGAATATGCGGAGTGCCAAGTAAATCCTTTTTTAGTCTTAACCCAATTATTGACATGTGTTTTTTTATCCAAGCATCAGAAAGCTGTGTAAAGTCGTATGCTGTATTTATATTTTGGGCTTGTAGTCGTTTTGCGTGTCGTCTGCCAATACCCCAAACATCGCCAACTTTTGTCCATTTAAGAGCTTTTATTCGCTTTTCTTCGTTATCAATAATGTAAACACTATTTGTTCTGTCAGGAAATTTTTTAGCAATGTGGCTTGCTACTTTTGCGAGCGATTTTGTTGGAGCAATACCTACACCGGATGGTATTCCAATATTTTTATGAATAGTATTTCTTATTTTTTCGCCATACTCTTGGAGATTGAATAATTCGTATCCTTCAAATTTTAAAAATGCTTCGTCAATGCTGTAAATCTCAATATTAGGAGTAAATGTTTGTAGAATTGTCATCATACGGTTACTCATATCGCCATAAAGCGGAAAATTAGATGAAAACACTGTAATATTATGTTTTTTAATGATTTCGGCCGATTTATATACCGGAGCTCCCATTAGTACGCCAAGGGCTTTTGTTTCGTTGCTACGAGCAATTATAACTCCATCGTTATTCGACAAAATTACAATAGGTTTGTTGCGTAAATCTGGGCGAAATACGCGTTCGCACGAAGCGTAAAAGTTATTTCCATCTACTAATGCGTACATTTAACTATCTTAAATTACTTGTTGATTGACAAAATTAATCAATATAATATCAATTATCTCATAAAATAAAACAAAGAAAAGTCTTTTATTTTTAACTAGTTCATTTGAAAACACAATTGAATCTATTTAATTGAGTGTAATATATCTTATTGAAAGATTTTACTAATTGATATTTATTAGTGTTTTAATATTTATAGTTAAGGTATTTCATATTTTGTTTTGTCTTACCAGACAGGTTTTCATTTTGGCTTGAACCAAAACGAAACAAAAGTTCAAGATAATAGGATGACTGAACGGCTTTTCAAATTTATGGCTTTCCTTTCAACTGACGCCCTATTATC
>Ga0256827_10001187_pt1 | contig 16525 bp, 12 predicted proteins | sample CV84metaG_FD_185977 | JGI IMG/M metagenome (GOLD analysis project Ga0256827, IMG submission 185977) | Hydrothermal vent microbial communities from East Pacific Rise, Pacific Ocean - CV84 | ecosystem: Environmental > Aquatic > Marine > Hydrothermal vents | place: Pacific Ocean: East Pacific Rise... | reverse complement strand
TATAAAAAACATAACAATATATGATGCCATTGGAAATAAAATAAGAGCATTTCAAACTAAAAACATAGAAATATTAATTGATTTTTCTGAATTTGAAAAAGGAGTTTATATATTGCAATTTAGTTTGGCTAACAGCGAAACTGTTAATTATAAAATGATTAAAGATTAGGGTTATGAAGAAAAATAGAAAATTCAAAAGTTATGTGGTTTGAGTATATAATTTATTTTATAATTGATACTTTAACCCAATTTATAATAGCTCACACAAATAGTATCAATAACATCACCAAATAACATATAAAAACTTTATCTTTTTCCTTTATTTATTATATAAAATTAATTCTGTATCTAATGATATGCAATGAATTTTATATTAAAAGAAAAAATATCTTGTTTTTATGTACGTCATTTGGTAATGAAATTGTATAACTATTTATCTATAGCATTTAAAGCCATTCGTAACTCACCGTAGCTATATTTGTCGTTTAGTTTAGCCTTAAGATCAGATGAGTTTTCAAATTCGGTTTGTTTTATTTCGTGAATTAAACTATTTGCTTTTTTTGCACCAATAATATCGCTTAAACTTAGGGTGCCTGTTTTTATATAATGTGCTAAATGACCTTGAATAGTACCCTCAACAAGCTCACGTTTTATTGCTATTTCGCTTATTGAAATTCCATCTTTAAACATATTATAAGTTATTTCTTTTGTATTATCCTTTGGCTTTTTTTTAGGTTCGTCAATAGCTTCAACTATTTCAATATTACTTTCTTCGCAATACTCTTTTATTATTTCTAAAATTTCAAATCCGTACTTTTGAATTCTAATTTTACCCATTCCTTTAATTTTGCGTAGCTGTTTTTCTGTTACAGGTAACACATCGCACATTTCATATAATGTTTCTTGTGTAAAAATTTGAAAATGGTCAATTCCCAATTGCTCAGCAAAACGATGGCGAAGTTGTCTTAATGCACTAAATAGTTTTGGATTAGAACCTTTGTCTGAATAATCACGTTTTGTTTTAGTTCCTTTAACTTTAATAAGTGCTGCATCTGCTCTTAACTTAAGATATTTATCGGTTGAAAAATCATCTTTAAGACCATTAAAACAAAGCAATTTACCTTCAATAAATTCATTTATTCGTTTTAATTGCTCTTTTATTTCTTTATTAATTTCCTTGTTATCGGTTGAGTAAGTAAGCTTTTCTAATTGCTTTATTATATGCTCATTTGTTTGTTCTATAAAATAATTTATTCCTTTATTTATTCTTTCTTGAATATCGTTATCTGTTTCTGGGTTAGATATATCAATACTCATTTTTGCTAGTTGATTTTTAAATCCATCGCCAATTTTTGCAAGATTTGTTAGTCCATTATCTTTAATAATTTTTAGCGGAGCTGATATGTTCCCTTTTAAGCTATGACCTGCATTATACACCGCTTTTGAGCATCGGTTAACTGGGTAAAATAGTTGACGATAATTAAAAAGTTCATTAATTAAATTTAGTTGATAGTTTTTTTTAGATATATCTAAATCATTATTTGTAGGCGGATTATCTTCAACTGTTTTTGTGAAAGAAATTACTTTTGTATCTTGTATAATACTTCGCTTGTCAATAGGGCGTTTTAAAACAATACCATCAAGGGTTTTGCAACGACTAAGTGCCACATAAGTTTGACCATGAGCAAATGATGATGTAACATCAATAATTGCTTTATCGAAAGTTAAACCTTGACTTTTGTGTATTGTTATTGCCCAAGCTAAACGCAATGGTATTTGCGAGAACGAACCTTTTATATTTTCTTCAATTTCTTTGGTTGTGCTATTTAATGTGAAATTTATATTATCCCATTTTTCGGGTTCAGCAATAATTTCAGAAACATCGTTTGGGCATTGTACAACTACTTTTTTACCTTCAAACCGAACAATTTTACCAATTTTACCATTATAATATCGTTTTTCGAAAGAGCTATCATTTTTAATAAACATAACTTGTGCTCCAACTTTCAACTCTAATCTGAAATGTGTTGGGTATGTATGTTCAGGAAAATCGCCATCAATACTAGCAATTGCAGTTTGTGTTTTAGTTTTTAGCTTGTTCAGCTCAGAGCTATTAATACTATCAGCCTGATTATTATGAGTTGTAAGTGTAATATAACCATCGTCATCAGTTGGGCTAAAATTCTCGATATATCGTTTATTCAGCTCGTTTAGCGAAGTATCTGTTAATTTATTATTTCTAATTTCGTTAAGTATATTTATAAAAGCCTTATTTTTTTGGCGATAAATATGTTTAAGCTCAATTCCGATAGGGTTTGATTCTTGAAATGCCCTGCTACTAAAAAAATATGCTGTTTTATAATATGCTTGAAGCAGTTGCCACTCATTAGGTTTTACAACTGGCGAAAGTTGTTGTAAATCGCCAATCATAAGTATTTGCACACCACCAAAAACCTTATCTTTATTTTTATATCGTCTTAAAACTTGATCTATTCCATCAAGTAAATCGGCACGTACCATACTTATTTCATCAATAATAAGAAGGTCTAACGAACGAATTATATCAATTTTTTTACGATTAAATTTTTTATCAGATGGTTTATTATTTTCGTAACCAACAGCTCCCTCAGGTAAAATAGGTCCAAAAGCCATTTGAAAAAATGAATGAATTGTAACTCCTTTTGCATTTATGGCAGCCACGCCTGTAGGTGCAACTATTACATTTCGTTTAAACGATTCGTTTCTAATTTTATGTAAAAAAGTGGTTTTACCTGTACCTGCTTTTCCTGTAAGGAAAATATTTCGATCGGTTTTTTCAACAAAATTCCATGCTAAGTCTAATTCTGCGTTGTCAATCATAGTTTATTTAAGAAAATTAGTAATTTCTTTCAGAATTTTTTTCTGAATATTGGGGTTGTTTTTTATATTAGTAACTGCAATAATACCTTGTAATGCTCTAAGCTTAGAGATAAACTCATTAATATTAATACTAGAAGTATTTATTTTTAATAAAAAATCGATAGAAGAAATGTTTATCAAATTTATACTATTATCTGTTTTATTAGACACTAATGTAATATTATTGCTATCGCTTATTACTTGATATGTCGAAAATGATAATTCTTCATTAATACCTTTTTTATTTGTTAAGTAATTGTCAATTTTAATTAGGTTTAGTTTAAATTCATTGTTTAACAACCAGCTAAGTTTATAATCGTCTAGTTGCGTAGTTATACCGTAAAGTGGTATATTATTATCATTTTCTGTTATTTTTATCTTTGTTTTAGGCATTAAATATTTTTTATAAAAATACAAAAAATATTTAATGCTTAATTTATAATGTGTAAAAAAATATAATGTAAGTAAAAGTATGCTTGTATTTAATTAATACTGTTTGTTTAATTGTTTATGTCGTAAATATACTCAAACCAAATAGCTTTTCGGTTTTTCTACTTTTTCTTTTTTCATTTTTATTTGCTTAAAATTGTAAGCGTAACAAGCTATGCTTAAAATTTTAAACTCTAAAAAAGAAAAAATAAACCCGTATAAATTCCCTAAAAGCTAAATGGATTGAGTATAATACTCAAACAACATAGTTTGTTATTTCAGTAGGCTTTTTTATATTCTATAAAAACAAACTACAATAATGTAAGTGTAAGATATTTAGAGATATAAACCTATTGTTTTAAATTAACAATCTTAACAAAATATTATTTGCTCATAATATTGAAATAAAATATTGAAATAAAGCAACTTATTTTGTTTATTTGTAGTCTAAATAAACAATGAATGTTTAAAAAAATTAATATGAAAAGAATATTATTATTTTTATTAGTTTTTGTGGGTATAGGATTTAGTTCTTATTCACAAACAGCTCAAACTGTAGCAGAAGATTTTACAGTTAAAGATTTAGATGGAAACACATATCACCTATTTGATATTTTAGATGCCGGTAAGTATGTATTTTTAGAGTTTAGTTTTATTGGTTGAGATTACTGCGTTGGGCAAATACCCGACATGAACGAGATATATACTACTCACGGTTGTAATCGTAAAGATGTAGTTTTTTTATCAGTTTTTACAACAAGTGATACTCATGCTAATTTAGACCAATATATAATAGATCATGCACCTGTAGAATATCCAATAATATATGGTTCTGAAAATAATGGCGATGATAATGGTGGAAGTGTTTCTAATTATTATGCATTTCCAGGAAATCCTGCAGGTTGTTTAATTGCCCCAAACAGAGATGTAGTTGAACAAGATTTATATCCTAGTACAGATGTAATGCCAATTTTTACAGGACATGGGATAGGTCAATATGCTTGTAAAATTAAATGCGATTTTGAGGGAACACCAATAACTGTTACTTCTGGGCAAACAGTAAACTTCACAGATTTATCTACAGATTATTCAGCAGTTTCTTGGGATTGGACATTCGAAAATGGACAAACAGCCAGCTCAACTTCGCAAAATCCAAACATTCAATATACGGTTCTTGGAACACACGATGTTCAGTTAGTTGTATATGATGGGCTTAAGTACGATACAATGCTAAAAGCAGATTATATAGAAGTTGTGCAACCAGCAGAATTGGTAGCCGCTTTTACATCGAATACACAAGAAATTGCACCAGGACAAACTGTTGATTTTACCGATTTATCTACAGGTGAATCAGGCTTACCAACATCGTGGAGTTGGAGTTTTACAGGTGCAGATGTAACATCGTCAAATATTCAAAATCCAATAGGAATACAATATAGTTCGTCAGGTTATTACACTGTAAGTTTAACAGTTAATAACGATGCAGGAGAAACCGATGATGAGGTAAAAGTTAGTTATATTCATGTTTTAGACCCAGATAGTTTACCTAAAGCTGATTTTCAGGCAAGTCAAACAACAATATTGGCAGGAGCTATAATTGATTACAATAATTTATCAACATTTTCAAGTTTGATTGATTCATCTCAATGGATTCTTGAAAATGCAGACTCTCCAAATGATAATGTTACTGTAATGTTAAATGGAAATTTATCAGCAGTAGCCTACAATACATCTCCAGGATTATATGATGCCACACTAATAGTGTATTATCCGTTAGGTTCTGATACAATGCACAAAACTGATTATATTTATGTAGTTGACCCTAATGATTTAGATACTGTATATGCAAATTTTAAAGCTACTACACCTCGCCTTATACAGCAAGGATGGACTGTTAGTTTTACTGATTTATCGGTAGGACCTGTTACCGATTGGTATTGGGAATTTGAAGGAGGTACACCAGCTGTTTATACGGGGCAATATCCTCCCGAAATTACTTATAATACTACAAATGGACCATTTGATGTAAAATTAAGAGTAGGCAATACAAATTATGCAGACACAGCATATAAACCAGAGTATATTGTTGTTATTACTCAATGGCCATGGGACGAAGAAGGTTTCTGCGATGATGATTTAACAAATATTTTGGATGGTACACAAATACCACCAGCACGTCATTTAATAAGCAAGCCTGGTGAATGGTGTTATTTTCCAGGACATAATTATTTAAAAGTTAAATATTATGCTGAGAGGTTTACAAATTATACTTTTGATAAAATTCGTGAGATTCATATAGCACCATCACGAATACAGAATAAATCGCAGAATTATAATAAAGTTAGGTATTATATTTGGGATGTTGATAGTTTAACAGGTATGCCTGGTGAAATTCTTGGGTCTAAAACTACATACATTAGCGATTATACTCAACAACAGTATTATAATGTAGTTTTTGATGAGCCAGTTGAGGTTTCTGAAGAGTTTTATGTTGGATTCAATTTGTCTTATCCTTCGGCTTCTAGTGGCGAACCTCAAGATACTTTTGCTACTTATTTCTCAGGACATCGACCTAACGGACCAAATTTAACTGTTTGTGCTAAATCAACAAGTCATTGGATGACTCCAACACAAATGCTTAATGATACTTTGAAAATGTCTTTAGATTTAAGATTAATGGCTTGTATAATTAAAGTAGGTGAGATTAATTACTCGGAAGAAATTAAATTATTTCCAAATCCTACTACAGGTAAAATAACAATTGAATTAGGCGATATTCCTGTAATTAATCCAACTGTTAATGTTTATGATATAACAGGAAGGAAAATTTATGCTAATTGTAATCACGTTTATGGAAATACTTATGAACTTGATTTAAGAGGAAACGAAACAGGTTTCTATATAATTAACATGAACTTTGGAGATGTTCAAGTAACCAAAAAAGTTACTTTAATTAATTAGAAGTAATAGTGTGAAAATAAAAAAATCCAAGAAGTTTGTTCTTGGATTTTTTTTTATTTCTTACTACTTCGTTTTAATGGTTTTTTATATTTTGCTTTTAGTTTTCGTCTATACGATCCACCCAAATTTGTTTTCTTATTTTTATCACTTTTTTCGTGAAATGCTCCCTGAGAATCTTTTATTGATATAGTTTTTATATATTCTTTATTTGCAATTTTTGGAATTTCTTCATCTGTAAATATGGTAGAAATATCAACTTCTTGTGGTAAAGGAATGATATTTATATTTTTATTCATTAATGTTTCTATCTCGTTTTGGTATATTTGTTCGGCTTCGTTAATAAATGTAATTGAAATACCAGCCTTATCCTTTCGTCCTGTTCTTCCAATACGGTGAATATATACCTCAGGCACGCTAGGAGTGTCGAAATTTACTACATGTGTAATATTAGTAATATCTAAACCACGTGCTAAAATATCAGTTGCAATTAATACCCTATGAGTACCTTCTTGGAAACGTCTTAAAGTATTTATTCTATAATTTTGTGATTTATTTGAATGCATTACTCCAAACTGATCAGGGAATTTTGGCGATATTTGTTCAAATAATCTATCAGCTAATTTTTTATTATCAACAAATACTAAAACTTTACTTAATTCTTTGCCATTGCTAAGTAAATACTCAAGTAGATTTACTTTTGTATAAAAATTAGGAACATGATAAGCCTGTTGATTAATTTGCTCTAGAGGTGTACCATGAGTAGCTATTTCAATTTTTTGTGGATTATTAAAAAAATCTGTTATTAATTTTGCCACGTCCTCAGTTAATGTTGCCGAAAACATTAAACTCTGCCGCTTATCAGGAATAATTTCGAGAACACTCAATAATTGAGGTCTAAAGCCAAGATTAAGCATTTCATCTACTTCATCAATAACTAATTTTTTTATTGTTTTTAGGCGTAAAACACCTGTTAAGTTTAAATCTAATAATCTACCTGGTGTAGCCACTAAAATATCAAGACCATCATAAACTAACTGCTTTTGAGTATTAATATTTGTGCCACCATATACACCCGCAACTCTTATATTTATATATTTTGCAAGTTTTTTAGCCTCGTCAACCACCTGAATAACAAGCTCTCGTGTGGGAACAATAATTAATACAGAAGGGTGTCTTGCTTCAGAAAACTTATGTTGTTTTAATATTGGTAAAAGATAAGCAAAAGTTTTACCAGTACCTGTTTGTGCAATACCAACAATATCATTTCCTGCCATAATAGGAGGGAAGGCTTCTTTTTGAATAGGTGTAGGGTTTACATAGCCTAAATCGTAAAGAGCATTTTTTAATGGGGTATTTATTTTTAATTCGTCGAAAGTCACAGTGATATTTTTTTGCAAAGATATAATTATTTTTCATTTAGTGTTTTGTACATTTGCATGTAATGGATTTATTCTCAATTTTTATTATAGCTGTTAGTTTATCAATAGATAGTTTTGCGGCAAGTGTTGTTTTAGGTTCAAACTCTAAGCAATTTAAAATAACAAATATTTTAAAAGTTGCCCTCGTTATGGGTTTCTTTCAGACATTAATGCCTGTAATTGGTTGGGGGATAGGCGATAAATTTAAATATTTAATAGAAAGTTTTGACCATTGGATTGCATTTATTCTATTACTATTAGTAGGGGGTAAAATGCTTTACGAAAGTTTATCAAAAAATGAAGATTCAAATACCGATTTTCAAATCTCAAATTTTTATATATTAATTACATTAGGTATTTCTACAAGTATTGATGCACTTGTTGTTGGTATTAGCTTTGGGTTATTAAAAGTTGAAATTTTTACTCCTGTTATTATAATTGGTATTGTAACTTTTATATTTTCATCGGTTGGAGTTATTATTGGAAAAAAAGTTGGCTCAAAATTTGGTGCAAAATTTGAAATTATTGGAGGAATTGTACTAATTTTACTTGGAACAAAAATTCTTATTGAACATTTGTATTTTTAAAATAGTGCCCAGAACAAGACTCGAACTTGCACGACCTTGCGGTCACCAGCCCCTCAAGCTGGCGTGTCTACCAATTTCACCACCTGGGCAATAAGTTTGCAAATGTAATAAATTATTCAATATTTATTTTAGAATAAACAAAAATAGTATCATTAGCATTATGACGATTCATTTTATTTAAAACATAATCGACAAAACTAGGACTAGCTTTATACTCTAGTTTAATCTGTCCAATATATTTTTCTACACTATCTATACGAGAGTTTAGATTATCGTTTCCAAAAAACAATATATATTTATCAGTTAAGTTATTTTTTATTGTTGAGTAATTTTTATTTGCATCAATAACATTAAGTCTAGCCCATTTTTGCATATAAAACTGAGGTAACATTTTGTATCCATTTTTATTTTTACTATCAATTAACAAGCTATTAGTATTTTCTTTTCCTTTTAAAAAAAGCATTGATTCTACTCTTGCTTTTTTAGAATAAACAATTGTAATAAAAGGTAGTAATGTGAAATTTGCAATTAAGAAAAATACAAAACTAATTTTGTAAATATTATGCCATATTTTTTTATTAAGCTTAGTATTAAGTAAATTATCTATACCAATAAAACCAAGCATTAAAAACATTGGAAATATTGGCAAAATAAACCTTTCTTGTTTATTAGGAAAATAAGAATGGAATGCAAAAAATAGTATTGTTGGAACAAATATTATAAGTAGTTTTCTTTTTATATTAAACATTGATATAAACAAAAATATACCAAGAGGAGGGATAGTTAATCCTCCTAAAACCAAAATATAACTATACCATTCTCCGCTTCCATAATCGTTTTTATGAATTAAGTTGTAATTAATATATTCGGTTACTTCTGTAAAAGGATTTCCCCAAATAAAAAAATCTATAGTACCTTGAATAATTGCAATAGAGCTAATTACACCTATACTGTAAAATAATGTGGCTTTCCATTGTTTTTTGTACAGTAAAACTAGCCCAATACCTGCAAGAAACAGCGATGTTTGAAATCTTATAGAGAATGCTAGTGCCCCAATTAAGCCTGCAATAATATATTTCTTAGCAGAGTATTTCTCATCTTTTATTATTATCCAAATGCTTGCTAATAAAGGAGGTATAGAAACTATTTCGACCAAGTTTCTTACACTAAAGAATGGCATGAACCACAAAACGGCTAATAATAAACCAACTGTATTTGCAAGTTTTATATTTGCAAGTTTTAGTGTAATTTTATAGCTTAAAGATATTATTAGCAAAGAGTATATGGCGTGAAAAAGTCTAATAATATACATTTTAATATCAGGATTAAATAATCCGAAAAAATCGAATATTAAAAATAGAATATAATGAATACCTACATAAAAGAAACTATGTCCAGATGGATGTGGATTAACTTGATTCCAAGGCAACCAGTTTGTGTCTGAACCATCAATCCATGATTGTGCCGCTTCGATAATTAGAAAATGGTCGTCGTGCATTCCATATCCTTTCGAGAAAATTACAGAAATTAGTCTTAATATTAAGCCTATGAATAATATTAAGCTTAGATTTAGTTTATATCCAAATATTTTTGAATTATTTATCATTTTCTATTTTCTTATATAAATCAAATTCATTAAATTTAACATCTACTTTTTTATAATTCTTCTCAGGCATTTGTTTATCTTTTGTCATTAAATAATAAGGTCTATTTATATTATCTCTATCTATGCTAATAAAATCATATCTATATAAATATGATATAAATCCCCAATTCTGATAAAAATCTATATATACAGAAACTTTAGTGTTTTCAGGTATTATATTGCCTAATTTTTTAATATCAGTTATAGATTTTTTATCTCTACTATATTCTCCAAAACTAAAATAAATAGTTGAAGCTAATATAATAACAAATACAAGAGTAGAAATTTTTAAAATTTTTAATTTTTTAATTTTTTGTATCCATTTTTTTAAATATGAAACAGAAATTGAAGCAAATGCAATAGCAAAAAATGGGAAAGCAGGAATTATATAAAAGCCCATTTGTTTAGGGCTTATTGCAACAGGTAGCGAAGCAGATAAGCCAATAAATAATGAAAAAAAGAAAATTTTGTTGTTTTCTAACTTTATTATGCTTCTAATTTTAAATTTTGTGCTAATAAGAATTATTATTGTGCTAAAAATAAACATAGGTAAAAGTTCTCGCATCATTCTTATTATTATAAACATTCTGCTTCCCGGATTTCGTGAGCCAGAAATACTTTCCATTACTTGAGAACTAAAGTAAGTAGATAAATTATTATAAACATTAGTATTTAACATTATTAAATAAAAGATGATGATAACAATAAATAGTATTGATAATGAGCTTAGTAATGTATTTGTAAATTTAGGTTTTTTAAATATTAACCAATAAATTGCTATAGTAGTTAAAGGAAATAATGCAGGAAAACCTTTTGATAAAAAGCCTAAAACAATTGAAATTGAGATAAGAAAAAGATAAATATATTTAATTTTTGATTCAGTTTTTAAATATTTAATTGAAAAAAATACACCTAACATTGTAAAAATACCCATAGTGCATTCTAACATATTGTTTGAATACGACCAAAATACTACAGGAGTTATTATCCAAAGCAAAACCGGATACCACCATAAGTGTTTTGTATTATCAGTAAAAAGTAAAAACCATATTTTTTTTATTAAGAAAAGTGTTACTATAGCTGTAAAAAAAGAATAAAAGCGTTCAGTATATATTGATGTGCCTAATAATTTAAAAAACAATGATTGAATACCAAATACCAATGGCGGATGTTCATTAAAAATTGGATATATTGTTTCTGTAAATTTAGGATACCACAACGAACCAATTCCTAACGATATATTTCTTGAAATAGTTGAATATATTAAACCATCCATAAACATACCTTCTTTTACAAGAGTTGATAATAGTATTATTGAAACAATAAAAAATACAATTATTGCAAAAAAAATATTTACGGTTTTAAAAGTTTTATCCATACATTTTACAAATCTATAAATTCTTGAAACAAAACTTGCAAATATGCAGCTCCATCTTTTTGTTTTTCACTCTTTAATGAATCATTATATGTATTTTGAATATATATATTATTAAAATGATCGTATGATAAATAGCCCTCTGGTGTAATCCAGCCAAAGCCTCTATTTAACTCAAAATATGCAAATTCGGGTGTGTATGGATTAAATAAATTTTTACTCCATTTAAATTCTGAAGCATCTAAGTTTAGCTGTTTTAATAATGTTTTTGTTAAATCGGTTTGCGAACAAACTTTATTGTATTTGGCACCTATATATTTATTTTTAAGAACATTACCAATAAATAGCATAGGTATATGTCTGTATTCTTGTTGGTTTATAGCCCAATGCCTGTATGTGTTATGCGAATGGTCGGCAATAAGAATAAATAATGTATTCTTATACCAATCGGTTTTTTTTGCTTTATTGAAAAATTCGCCTAAACTTTTATCAGTATAATATGCTGAGCTTAGAAATTGGTCTTCACTATCACTCCAATTTATTGCCGCTTGTAGGGGTTGGTCGTATGGCGAATGAGAGCTTAATGTAAAAAGAACTGAGAAAAATGGCTCTTTCTTTTTATTATTCTGCTCAATTAATTCTGAAAGCATATACTCATCATGTATTCCTAGTTTTCCTTTAGGGTATTTACTTCCAAAATCATCAACTTCTATTATTTTATTAAACTGATTGTGCATTAAATATGCTTTAATATTTCCATATCTTAACTGACCGCCATAGTAAAATGAGCTGTTATAACCTGCTTTATTTATGTGCGATGTTAATGTTGGTGTATTATGCATTTTTGCAGGAGTTGTTGTTAGTGTAGTAAGCGGTAATGCAGGAAAGCCTCCAAAAATTGATGCAATACCTTGTTGCGACCTATTTCCGCTCGAATATAAATGAGTAAATAAAAGTCCTTGTTTTATAAGCTTTTCAAATTCAGGTGTTATACCTGGTTTGCCTCCAAGCGATGCTATTAAATCTGCACTATAACTTTCTAAAAGTATTATTACAATATTTGGCTTTTTAGTTTTTAAAATATTTATTGTAGTATCTTTTTCTATTTTATGAAGTTCTTTTACGGTAGTTTTAGCGTCTAATTTTGGCATGCTTTCGTACACATTATTATCAACAATTTCCATATTGTGCGATATATCGTAAATTAAATTCCACCAAGAATTTACGGCAATATCATTTGCAATAGTATGCTTAGAAAAATATACAGAGCTTTGACTTATAGGAATAGCATCGAAACCACCGCGTGCAAAATAAAATATAAAAATAGGTGCAATTAAGAAGAAAGGAATAATACTAATTTTAGGAATTTTATATTTATTTAAATTCTTGTAAAAAAACTTATTAAAAATAAAAATAAGGAGGCTTAGTAAGCCAATAAAAAGCAAAATTTTAATAATTAATAAAGATGTTTTGTCAGACTCAATTACCTCTGAAGGATGCTTTAAATATTCAAGTGCTTTATAATTTAGTTTTGTTTTCCATTCGCCATATATACCAATTTCGCCAATTGTAATAAGTGTTGCAACTGCAATTAATATATATTGAATAGTTTTTTGAATTTTATTGGTAAATGTGTTGTTTATAATTATTTGAAAATTTAACACTAGCCACGATAACATTGCAATATAGCCGGCCATCGACAAGTCAAGAGGAATTGCATACCAAAATGCTTTTAATATATCTGAAAAAGGAGCTGTGCTTTCTAAAATAATTCCAAAATAGAATACAATAAAAACTAATCGTAAAATAGCGAATAAAACTATCCAAAACAAGATAATTCTAATAAGTGATAAAAATGGTGTTGCAATTTTTTTAATCATCGAATGCAAAAGTATTAAAAACAACTATTAAAAAATAATAGTAGCAATTAAATAACAATACATCTATACTTTTTAAGCTTATTTAATAGTCTTTATTTTATTTTTTACCAAAAGCATAAGCTAGGCTAACAAATAATGCCTGTGAATATGTTTTTTCGGGTAAAATAAACCCTAAAATATTTGTAGTGCCAATGTATGCTCTAAATCTTTTTTTAATTCTAAAACTTGTTGCTAATCCCAAATTAAAATTAGAATAGCCCCCATATGCAAGCAACAGCGAAAGGTTAAAGTTTGGGTCTAAAATAACTTTATTATTTACATAAAATGCAGGAACAAATTGATTTGCATTAAAAATATAGCCAGCCCCAAGTGTAAGCTCATACTTTTTTTCTAACATAATTTTAGTGTATGATATGTTAAATTGTTTTGGTAAAGCTTTATTAAACTTTCTATTATCTTTATCAGTGAAAACAGCATTTATTACACTGTCTTTTGAAACTTCATTATAAGAATTATTTGTTGAATTTAAAACATTATTTACTTCTACACCTTCAAATTTAATTGTTGTATCAGCATTGTAATTTAACGGATTATCGTACCACGAAATTAAACCAAGCTCGGTAAACGAAATCTCGAAACGTGCATTATGCTTAACATCTTCGTAAGCCCAATAAAAATTTAATGATGCTCCTAATCCGCTAACAGTCATTATGTTGGATTTAACGCTGTCTGAGCCAAAATATGTAGCTTTTATTTCTAAATCAATAAATTCGCCATTAGGAGCAGTGTAAATATTTCCGTTATTAAGAAAAAAGTAATGATAATTTTGCCCTTTAATAAAGCTTAATCCAAGATATAAAGTATGGTAGCCATTTACGGGTTCTTTAAATCGTTTAAATAATCCAAATTCGACCGATTGGAATGTTAAGTAGTTGATATCTAAACCACTTATATTGGCTGTTTTGCCTTCGTACATTTTATTACCATACATTGCTAAATTATAAAAATCGGGTGAAAATTGCATATTTTGAAAAGAGTAACTATTTACAGAAACTTTGTATCCCATATTTGCTACTTTCCACAAAGTATCGTGCAGAGTAGAATATGATATATTCATTTGATTTTTAAACCCAAAATAATTTTTATCGTGTAAATTGGTTGTTTGCTTTAAATCGTTATCGATAAATGAATTTGTTAAAAATGAATTTATAAATTTATTTTTTATTGAATTTGAACCAGAATAAATATCTGCATTTACGCCAATAATTGAGCTGTACTCATTATGCTGTAAATGTAAACGACTGTAACTGTTTACATCGTTTATTTGAGCCAATATAGTATTGAAACTTAATGTAATTAATATTATTGCAAAAATATTTTTACTCATATTCTTTAAAATTTTAATAAAGATATGAATAAAAAAAAGACCAAGAAAATTCTTGGTCTTAATTATTTAATTTAATTTAAAATTGATTGGAATAGTGTAATATGTGCTAACTCTCTCTAAATTTTGAATTGCTGGTTCCCAATTTGGAAACATTTTTACAACTCTTAAAGCTTCGTTAGATAATAGTAAATCGGGAGAACGAATAACTTCAGGATTAATGATTTTACCTGATTTATCAACAACAAACTTTATGTAAACTCGCCCAACAATTCCAATATCTCTAGCTTGTTCAGGGTATTTAATATTGTTGCCAATAAACTTATACAGAGCTTCTAATCCTCCTGGGAATTTAGCCGTAATTTCTACTTGCCAAGTTTCAACAGGCGAATTATCAATAGGTTCATCAATATCTACATATTTTTCAACCTCATCGCCTTCATTAATTTCTGTTTCAATAATAGGCTCATCAATAATCTCCTTATTATTTTCAACTTCATTAATTATAAATTGTTTTACAATTTTAGGTTTGGGTGGTTTAGGCTTCTTTATTGGAATATTTATCATTTGCTCTTCTATTGGCATTTCGCCATCGTTATGGTACATTTCACTTTCAATAAAAGTACTTGTGTCCCATTCAAAAGATAAAAGTGTAAAAGCTAATGCAATTACTAGGCCTGTATTAAAAAATACGCCACGTTTTCGCCGTAAATCGGCATTTTTCGATTTTTTTGTTACCATAATACAACATTTGTGTTTGAAGAAAAATTGTTTTTCAAACTGGTTAATAATAATTTGAGAATACCTGTTTGTTTATTATTTAGGATACTCTAAGTAATTGAACAGTTCTGTTATAAAATGGTAGTACTACCAACGCGCATAATGTATATTCCAAATTACGTGCCAAGAATATACTCAGGCCATATAGCTTTTTGTATTTTCTGCTTTTTGTTAAAAAGTTGTAGATAAACTTTCAACTTATTATTGTACTTTTGCAAAAAAGATAATTCTATGAAATTTTTTATTGACACAGCAAATTTAGAGCAGATAAAAGAAGCTCAAGCTATGGGAATCCTTGACGGGGTAACAACAAATCCATCTTTAATGGCAAAAGAAGGAATTAGCGGAGATAAAAATGTAATAAATCATTATAAAGCAATTTGCGAAATTGTTGAAGGTGATGTAAGTGCAGAAGTAATTTCTACTGATTACGAAGGAATGATTAAAGAAGGCGAAATACTTGCGGCTTTACATCCTCAAATTGTTGTGAAAGTTCCTGTAACAGAAAATGGTATTAAAGCAATAAAATACTTATCAGGAAAAAATATTCGTACAAATTGTACATTAATTTTTTCGGCAGGACAAGCTTTACTTGCGGCAAAAGCTGGTGCAACTTATGTGTCTCCTTTTATTGGTCGTTTAGATGATAATTCTACTGATGGCGTTGAATTAATTAAACAAATTGTTGATTTCTTTAATTATTATGGTTTCGAAACTGAGGTTTTAGCTGCATCAATACGCCATACAATGCATATAATTAAATGTTTAGAAGCAGGTGCCGATGTTGCAACTTGCCCACTTTCAGCAATTAAAGGTTTGTTAAAGCATCCTTTAACTGATATTGGTTTAGCTCAATTCCTTGCTGACCATGCGAAAGCTGCAAAAAAATAAAATAGCTTAATTGCATATTTATAAAATAAGTCCTTATTGTTATCTTTTTAACTTTAAGAACTTATTTTATTTGATGAGTTTTTACAGATTCTTCATTTTGTTAAAATAACAAAATAATTTTAGATTAGTGTTAATCTAATTTCAATGCTGTCATAAAGATATAAGGTCCATTTCTAAAATAAATAGTATGCTTATAAAATTATATAATAACAATCCTGATTCGAGACAAATAAACAAGATTGTTGATGTTTTGAAAAAAGGAGGTTTGATTATTTAT
>Ga0256827_10001186_pt1 | contig 16527 bp, 10 predicted proteins | sample CV84metaG_FD_185977 | JGI IMG/M metagenome (GOLD analysis project Ga0256827, IMG submission 185977) | Hydrothermal vent microbial communities from East Pacific Rise, Pacific Ocean - CV84 | ecosystem: Environmental > Aquatic > Marine > Hydrothermal vents | place: Pacific Ocean: East Pacific Rise... | reverse complement strand
AAAAAAAGGCCGAAGAAAACAATCGACTTAAAACCGCTTTTTTAAATAATATGAGCCATGAAATCCGGACACCTTTAAACTCTATACTTGGTTTTGTAGGCCTCTTACAAGACCCCGAGCTCGAAACGAAAGATAAACAAGAATACGTTGAAATCATCAACCAAAGTAGTGAAAGATTAATCACAACAGTAAGTGATATTATAGAAATATCAAAAATAGAAACGGGTCAGGTAGAACACACCATTTCCAGTCTCCCAGTGAATTCATTATTGAATAGGTTATATGAATTATTTAAAAATGAAGTGGAGTCTAAAGGAGTTGAGCTTGCTGTATATGCACCACTTTCGGATGAAAAAGCCACCATCTTAACCGATTCGAATAAATTAGATGCTATTATCACCAATTTATTAAAAAATGCCATAAAGTTTACCAAAGAGGGTATCATTGAATTTGGATATCATGTTAAGAACGACTATATCTATTTTTTCGTTAAAGACTCCGGGATTGGTATTTCAAAAAACAGACAAGAAGCTGTATTTAACAGTTTTGTACAAGGCGACATATCAACATCAAGAGCATTCGAAGGTTCGGGATTGGGATTAACAATAGCAAAAGCATATATCGAGATGCTGGACGGAGAGTTGTGGGTGAATTCCGAAGAAAATGTAGGCTCAGAATTCAGGTTTAAAATCCCTTATAACACCAAGGAGAATCATCATACAAATAATACAGAGTTTATGGTAGAAAGAACGAAAAGATTCAAAGATTTATCCGTCTTAATTGCCGAAGATGAAGAATTGAATCGTAAATATTTCGATGTTATTTTTAAAGACACGTTTAAAAATATCTATTATGCAAAAAACGGACAAGAAGCTATTGATATCTGTTTGAATAACCCTGAAATAGATATTATATTGATGGATATGAAAATGCCAGAGGTGTCGGGATATACTGCTACCAAAGAGATAAGGAAATTTGATAAGGAGATTATCATCATTTCTCAAACGGCTTATGGCTTGGTGGGAGATAAAGAAAAGTCCTTAGAAGCCGGATGTAACGATTATATTTCGAAACCTATTAATAAAAATGAGATATTCGAAATAATAGGGTGTTATTTTAAAGAATAATATTTAGTTATATATATCATAAAAAAAGTTTGTCTTAAATAAATTTTAAGACAAACTTTTTATTAGAATTAATAATAATTCCTATTAACGCTTAGTTTCCACCAAACATATAAGCTATAGTAACACTAAAGTTTCTGTTTTTGAATGCTTCATAACCATCTGGTCTACCTGAATCAGAAGATTTTGAATAATCGTCTTCAAAAGCTGCATCCTTATAGAAATCACTAAATCCTAAACCATATCTTAAATCTAAAGTTAAAATACCAGGTCCTAATTGTTTAGCAACACCACCACCAAAGTATAATCCAAAATCAATTCTATTCTCTTCTTTTGGGTCCATATAATAATCGTCACCATTATAGTCCTCAGGCTCTTTATCAAAAATGATTTTCCCGTCTCCATCTTCGCTATCAGAGATAGTTTCGCCATAACCTGAAACAGTATACTTCGCTTCATATTCGTATTTACCACCCATTTTATAATTAAAATAAGGGCCTAAATTACCATAAAATTTAAAGTCATCACCAAAGGTAGCTTTCACTAAAATAGGAATCTCTAAAGTATTGAATACATACTTCTCTGTACTTTCTCCACTGTATGAAACACCATTTTCAGTACCGCTTACTGTCATATCTTCTTTCCAACCTTTTTGAGCAAATAATAGTTCTCCTTGTAGTGAAATCATATCAGAAAAATGATGGTCTACAACACCACCTATTACAAATCCGGTGATGTTTCCATGATCAGTTTCATAATCCTTACTATACTGACCTGACATAGTAGCAAAATTGACTCCGAGTCGTGGCCCAAAATACGTCTGAGCGCTCAAATAATTAATAGCCATCACAGCTATTATCAATAATAATAATTTTTTCATAATAATTAGTTTTTGTTATATAATTGATTTAATGATAAAGTTAGAAAATATGATAATGGAGAAAAAAATGATTAAAATAATTATTAACAGCTCTTTGTTAGTTATATTTATGATAACGAAAACTAAAAAAACTAAAGTAGAATAAAATTTCTGAAATCATTAAATGATAAATAGATTACTATTATATTCGCAAAAAAGAAATAATTCATGTTATTCGAAGCGAGAAATATCATCAAACAGTACGCACAGCACACCGCTTTAAATAAAGTAAGCATTGCGGTGCCTGAGCAAAGTATTTTTGGTTTATTGGGCCCTAATGGAGCCGGTAAAACAACCCTTATCCGTATTATCAACCAAATTATAGCCCCCGATTCCGGTGAGCTTTTATTAAATGGTAAGAAACTACAGCCTGCTGATGTACAGCGTATTGGCTATCTTCCCGAAGAGAGAGGCTTGTATAAGAAAATGAAAGTAGGAGAGCAGGCTATTTACCTGGCTCAGCTCAAAGGTTTATCGGCTTCCGATGCTAAGAAAGAGCTTTTTATCTGGTTCGAGAAATTTGGTATAGCCGATTGGTGGGATAAAAAAGTGGAAGATCTGTCGAAGGGAATGGCACAAAAAATACAGTTTATTGTTACCATCATACATAAACCGGAATTACTCATCTTTGATGAACCTTTTAGCGGTTTCGATCCTATAAATGTTAATCTCTTAAAAAAGGAGATACTGAACCTTAGAGATCAGGGGACTACCATTATCTTTTCTACTCATAATATGGCCTCTGTTGAAGAAGTATGCGACCATATAGCCCTGATAAACAATGCGGAAACTATTCTTGAGGGTGAGGTTCACGATATTAAAAAACGCTTTAAAGAAAATATATACGAGTTTAACGTTGACGGACAAATAGAGGCATTAGAGACAGATATTAAACAACATTTTAAGTTGATGCAGTCGGAACCATCTGAATTTGGTCAAAAGATGAGTGTAAAGATTAATGGTGATGCTACTTCAAACGATTTGGTGAAACTCATTACTAAGCATGGAAACATCATAAGCTATAATGAGTTACTGCCCAATATGAATGAGATTTTTATTAATATGGTTGAAGAAAAAACGCAATAAGATGAATAAGATATTACTAATCATACAACGCGAATATTTAACAAGAGTAAAAAAGAAGTCGTTTATCATCATGACTTTTTTAGGGCCTTTATTGATGGCCGGTATTTGGATTGTTCCTTTTTATTTATCTACCATGACCGATGATGTGAAAATTATTTCGGTATTAGATGAAAGTGGGATGTTCCTCAAAGAATTAAAAGGTGATGAAACCACCAAATTTGTAAAAGCCTTACCCGACCTGGAAGAAGCCAAAGAAAACCTGCTGGCCACCGAACAATATGCCCTTTTATATATCCCTTTGCCAAAATCCAATATCCCCAGTTCAGCTATTATTTATTCTAATGGCCAGGCGAGTCTGGAAGTAAAAAACTATGTAAAGAATAATATGAAGCGCATCATAGAAGATGAAAAACTGAAGCTTCATGGGATACCACGAGAGGTGCTGAAATCTATAGAAACCAATGTATACGTCAGTTCTATTAAACTCGATGGTAGTGGTAACGAAGAACAATCATCGGTAGAGATTAATATGGTATTAGGCCTGTTTTCGGCTATTTTAATCTACTTCTTTATCTTTTTATTTGGAGCACAGGTGATGCGTGGTGTGATAGAAGAAAAAACCAGCAGAGTCATCGAAATCATTGTGTCTTCGGTAAAACCTTTTCAGTTAATGATGGGGAAAATTGTAGGGATTGCCTTAGTGGGATTAACACAGTTTATGTTATGGATTGTGCTGACACTTGTGATTGTTGGAGGTTTCCAAACTTTTTATGCCGATGAGCTTTTAGCCACTAATGCTATGCCAAATTACACCTCACAAGGTTTATTTCCGGAGGATGTTCAAGAGGTAGAAGACCCTTTTGCTGATGTTCAGGATGGCAGTTTGAGTTTTATGATAGAGTCGGTGAGGGCCATTAATTTCCCTTTGGTTATTGGGGCGTTTATATTTTTCTTCCTGGGAGGTTATTTACTATATGCAGCTTTGTTTGCCGCTATAGGCTCTGCTGTTGACAGCGAAGCCGACACGCAACAGTTTATGATGCCCATTACTATTCCGCTGATACTGAGTATTGTGATGGCGCAGTTTATCATCAACGACCCCAGTGGCCATGTGGCGTTTTGGTTCTCCATATTCCCACTCACATCGCCTATTATTATGATGCTTCGGATTCCTTTTGGGGTTCCGGTTTGGGAGTTGACGCTTTCGGCCATATTATTGGTTTCTGGCTTTTTGTTTACAACCTATATTGCCGGACGCATCTATCGTACAGGCATATTGATGTATGGTAAAAAGGTGAGTTATAAGGAATTGTGGAAGTGGTTCTTTTATAAAGGTTAGGGAAGGACAGGCAGCGGCTTCACTTATTTTACTATTTATTTATTATTTAGAAACTACTTTTGCTATTTATTTAAAAAATAATGTAAATTTGCCTCCGTAATTGTGGAAAGATTTGAATGCTTGCAACCACGGAAAAAAATGCTAAAACAATTGTTTTATTTCCCTTTCAAGCAGCTTTCCTTTTAAATTTTCAAATAATTAAATTGATATACAATGGGATATTTATTCACATCCGAATCTGTTTCTGAGGGGCATCCTGATAAGGTTTCCGATCAGATTTCTGACGCTTTATTAGATGCATTCTTGGCTTTTGATCCTGAATCGAAAGTAGCTATCGAGACACTTGTTACTACAGGTCAGGTCGTATTAGCCGGTGAGGTAAAATCAAAGACATACGTCGATGTACAACAAATTGCCAGAGAGGTGATTAACCGTATTGGATATACCAAAAGCGAATATATGTTCGATGGTAATTCATGTGGTATTTTGTCGGCTATTCACGAACAGTCGGACGATATCAACCGTGGTGTTGACAAAGAAAATAAAGAAGAACAAGGAGCTGGAGATCAGGGAATGATGTTTGGTTATGCTTGTAAAGATACTAAAAGCTATATGCCTTTAGCTCTGGAGGTGTCGCATATCATCTTAAAGGAAATGGCTGCAGTTCGCCGCGAAGGAAAAGAAATGATTTATCTGCGCCCTGATAGTAAAAGTCAGGTAACGGTTGAATATGACGATAATAATAAGCCCTTAAGAATTGATACCATTGTAGTATCTACACAACACGATGATTTTGATAATGATGAAGACATGTTAGCCAAGATTAAAGCCGACGTTATCAATATCATTATTCCAAGAGTGACAGCACAACTTCCCGAAAATATTCAGGCATTATTTAATGAAAATATCACCTATCACGTGAATCCCACAGGAAAGTTTGTGATTGGCGGACCTCATGGTGATACCGGCTTAACCGGACGTAAGATTATTGTGGATACTTACGGCGGAAAAGGAGCTCACGGTGGTGGTGCTTTTAGTGGTAAAGACCCAAGCAAGGTTGACCGTTCGGCTGCTTATGCTGCTCGTCATATAGCTAAAAATATGGTAGCTGCAGGTCTGGCTGATGAGGTATTAGTGCAATTATCCTATGCCATTGGGGTGGCAGAGCCTGTAGGTGTATATGTGGATACCTATGGTAGCTCCAAAGTAGAGATGAGTGATGGCGATATTGCTAAGAAAATTCAAAAAATCTTTGATTTACGCCCAGCAGCTATCGAAGAACGATTAAAACTCCGTAACCCAATTTATTCCGAGACAGCTGCTTATGGCCATATGGGAAGAGAACACCAAACAATTGTTAAGAAATTTGTAAGCCCATATTCAGGCGTAAAAGAAATTGAAGTAGAATTGTTTACCTGGGAGGAATTAAATTTTGTAAATAAAATCAAGGAAGCCTTTGCTTTATAGTCTTGCTTGATTCTCTATAAAAAAAGCCTTTGATAATTCTATCAAAGGCTTTTTACATATCTCCTAAAATCTACTCTTCGATTCCCATCAGGAGATTTAGCATCAGTATCCCACATTCGGGGATAACGGTACCCGGACCAAAGACGGCTGCAGCACCTGCTTGATATAAGAAATCGTAGTCCTGATGTGGTATCACACCTCCTACAATTACCATGATATCTTCGCGGCCGAGCTTTTTAAGCTCAGCAATCACCTGTGGTACAAGTGTTTTATGTCCAGCAGCTAAACTGGAAACGCCTAAGATATGCACATCGTTTTCTACTGCTTGTCGGGCAGCTTCGGCAGGGGTTTGGAATAATGGTCCAATATCTACATCAAAACCAATATCAGCATATCCGGTGGCTACTACTTTAGCACCTCTGTCGTGTCCGTCTTGCCCCATTTTTGCAATCATTATCCTGGGACGTCTTCCTTCTTCTTTGGCAAATTTATCAGCCAGTTCTTTAGCTTTTTTAAACACATCATCATTTTTTGCTTCTGATGAATACACACCAGAAATGGATCTAATAACAGCATTATATCTGTCGTAAACTTCTTCCAGAGCATCGGATATCTCTCCTAAGCTGGCTCGTTTTTGTGCCGCATCAACAGCCAACTCCAATAGGTTACCTGTGTTGTTTTTAGCAGCCTCGGTAATAGCTTTTAAGGCAGCCTGTACCTCTGCTTCATTTCTGTTCTTACGCAGCTTCTCAAGCCTTTTAATCTGAGATTCTCTAACGGCAGAGTTGTCGATGTCAAGGATGTCGATAGGATCTTCTTTCTCTAATCTATATTTATTAACTCCCACAATGGTATCTTTATGCGAGTCTATTCTGGCTTGTTTTCTGGCAGCAGCTTCCTCAATACGCATCTTAGGAATACCGGTTTCAATGGCTTTGGCCATGCCTCCCAATTCCTGTACTTCTTCGATAAGTGCCCATGCTTTATCCGCTATTTCTTTGGTAAGCGACTCAACGTAATACGAACCGGCCCAGGGATCTAAAGAACGACAAATTTGGGTTTCTTCCTGTAAGTAAATCTGCGTATTACGTGCTATACGTGCCGAGAAATCGGTAGGTAATGCAATGGCTTCGTCCAGGGCGTTGGTGTGTAACGACTGTGTATGACCCAGAGCAGCACTAAGGGCTTCCACGCATGTACGGGCAACATTATTAAAAGGGTCTTGCTCCGTTAAACTCCAACCCGATGTTTGGGTGTGTGTTCGGAGTGCCATAGACTTAGGATTCTTAGGATTGAATTTCTTTACAATCTTAGCCCACAGCATTCTGGCTGCCCGCATTTTGGCAATTTCCATAAAATGATTCATGCCGCTGGCCCAAAAGAATGATAAACGTGGTGCAAAGGAATCGATATCCATACCAGCATCAATACCGGCTTTTAAATACTCTAATCCATCGGCTAAAGTATAAGCCAACTCAATATCGGCAGTAGCACCAGCTTCCTGCATATGATACCCTGAGATAGAGATAGAGTTGAATTTCGGCATTTTTTTAGATGTATATTCAAAAATATCTGCAATAATCCTCATAGATGGGAGAGGAGGATAGATATAAGTGTTACGTACCATAAACTCTTTAAGGATATCGTTTTGTATGGTTCCACTCAGCTGCTCCAGTTTTACACCTTGCTCTAAACCAGCTACTATATAAAAGGCCAGCACCGGTAATACAGCACCGTTCATGGTCATGGATACCGACATCTTATCCAAGGGTATTTGGTCGAATAAAATTTCCATATCCAAAATACTATCTACGGCCACTCCGGCTTTACCCACATCACCCACTACACGCTCGTGATCGGAGTCGTAGCCTCTGTGAGTAGCCAAATCAAAGGCTATTGATAGTCCTTTTTGTCCGGCTGCCAGATTTCTTCGGTAAAAAGCATTTGATTCTTCGGCAGTAGAGAAACCGGCATACTGACGTACCGTCCAGGGACGCATTACATACATACCGGAATAAGGGCCACGCAGAAAGGGTGGTAATCCGGCCGCATAATTCAAATGCTCCATCCCTTTTAAATCCTCGGCAGAGTAAACAGGTTTAACAGCTATCTTCTCAGGTGTGATCCAATCCTTTTTGATATGGTTTTCTTTTTCCCAATCACTAATACTCTCATTAATTTTTGGGGTGGATTTGATATCTATATTTTTAAAATTCGGTTTCATTTTCTTATTTTTTCAATTACAAAACTATATAATACCTAAATCCTTTTGATAAGATATCAGGTCCTCATAAAGATTAGATTTCACATGAATAAACCTCTTTAAACCCATGGATTTTAAGTCGTCCATAATATTTTTAGGATAACCGGCAATCACAGGAATTGCTTTGGCATTATCGGCAAATTCTTTACCGTAAACTAAATATTCATCGTCGGAGCTACATAAAACTACGATATCGGCTTGTGCCGCCTCAGCTGCTTTTAAGCCTTCGGCAATACTTTGGAAACCATTATTGTCTTGTACCTCGAAACCGGCTACAGCAAAGAAATTACAAGCGAATTGTGCTCTGGCCTTACGCATGTTTAAATGTCCTATTGTTAACATATACGCCAAAGGTTTCTTATGCTTCTTAACGTACATATCTGTTTGATATCTGAGATTTTCGAAAGCCTGAGTAATGCGGAATTGCTTAATGGTTTTTACTTCGGCATCTGCTACCGTTTGATCAAAAGGCTTTAGAATGTCAGGATTAATCGTTTTTTCAATTTGTTCGGTAAAATTAGGATACTGATTAGTTCCCAGATAAATTTCTTTCCTACTGGCAATGGCATTAATCCTGTCGTTGGCCGATGCTTCAATCATTTCCTGAACAAAACCCTCTTTTACAGCATCTACAAAACCACCTTTTTCTTCAATCTTTAAGAATAATTCCCATGCTTTCTCTATCAGATGATCTGTAAGGTTCTCGATATAATAAGAGCCGGCAGAAGGATCAGTGATCTTATCAATAAATGCTTCCTCTTTGATGACTAATTGCTGATTACGGGCAATCCTCTCAGAAAACTCAGTAGGCCATTCCATAACAGAATTATAAGGCAATACGGTAAAAGAATCGGTTCCTCCCAGTACAGCAGAGAGTGTTTCGGTGGTGGTTCTTAATAAATTAGCATGAGCATCGTAGATGGTTTTATTAAAACTGATGTTTGCAGAATGAATATGCATCTTTGTAATATCCGTGCTCTTAGGTCCGTAGGCATTTACAATCTTAGCCCAAAGTATTCTGCCAGCTCTTAATTTGGCTATCTCCATAAAATAATTGGATCCCACGCCCAAATTAAACTTAATACGTGGGGCAATATCATCTACCGAAAGCTCTAAATCTGTTAGTTTGGTGATATATTCGGCACCCATAGAAAGTGTGAAAGCCAGTTCCTCTACAATATTTGCCCCGGCATTACGCAAGTTTAATCCGTTAACACTAAGGGTACGGAATTCAGGCAGGAACTTAGAAGCATTAATAATTTGAGCCGCATGTTCAAAGGCATAAGCTTCGGTTTGGCAAAACTTACCCTCAAAAAGAAGTGCCGAGAAAGGATCGAAATCTACTGAGCCAAAGATCTTTTCAGGATCGCGGTTATATTTCTTTACCAGACTTTCGTAAACAGATACAATTTTATGCGCATTTCTGTTTCCTGCCACAAAGTTTATTTCAACACTGTCGGCAAAAATGTTTTCCAATAATTCTTCGGTATCGGTTACTTGCATGTCGAATTTATCACTAAAGATAAAGCCTAAGGAAGTCACCCCTTTCATTAAGATATCTAATGATTTTTTATTGGCTTTTTTGATATCATTTACATAAATATCTTGTCTTACAAACCAATTATTATCTGTTTTATTTCCTCTTACAAACGGAAACTGACCAGGCTGTGTCTTTAAATATTCTTTATCCTCGATATCTTCGGAACGGTAATATGGTTTTATTTTGATGCCTTCCGGACTTTTCCATATCAGCTTCCTATCATAATCAGCACCTTTAAGATCACTTTTAATCTTTTCTTCCCATTCCTGTGTGGTGGTGGGAGCGAAGTCTGAAAATAATTTCTTTATTGTTTTATCCTGACTCATTATTAAAATATATAATCAAAATTTATTTCTACTTATCTTTTTTACTTTGTTTTATGCAAACAAGTGGGCAAAATTACAAATTTTATATTTCTATATAATGCATATGTGAAATAAATAACAATATATATTCATTCTAACTTGAGCAAAGGCCGAAAGAGGTGTTAACTGATTAATTCAAAGGTATATAGGGAAAATAAGGAAAGAGGAATGATTTAAGGAAATTAATTTATTACCATCTGGCTTTAAAGCCTCTGGCATCAACATGAACAAAGCCATGATGTACACCATTAGGCCCATAGATACCCATTCCGCCAATCAACCATTTATAATGGGGGTCATTATCAATTTTTGTAACAATGTCGGCAAGAATCATGGCATCTTTTTTATTTATTTTGCCATCCTTATTTAAATCATCCATGCTGCCATTATGATTATTATCGATAAATATATCAGCGGCATCGCCATACACATGTCGGCTGCTCTTACCATTGCCAATTCGGGCATTATAATAAGGCGTTCTATAGCCGCTCATCACATGGATATGTGGGTTCTTAAAACCTTCTTCTTCGAGCTTTTGATAAATCAGTTCCAGTTTGTAAATCAACTTATCTGTAATCAACACATATTTGGGATAATCGCTGGCCTGCTTTACTAAAAAGTCCTTAAGCTGAAAATGTTCACTGATATAAACGTCTTTATTTTCAGTCGTTACCTCAATCATACCCATAGGTGATTTGTATTGTGGCAAATTCTTATAAGGAGAAGGGTAGTGGCCTATTTTGAAATTATTGGGAGTATTATCAATATCAGCCATGCTTTTTAATACTAAAAAGTTGAGCTGATACTTTGTGTTTCCTTGAATAAGTTGGCAAGTATAAATATCGGCTTTCTTGGGAGCTACCCAAATATAAGATTGATTAAACAGGTCTTTTGTCCCATCGGCATTAATAAAACTGATGTTTTCACTGGTATCACAGCTGATAAAAGCGGTATCGCCCGGCATTAGTGAAAATGAAAGGACTTTAAAATCCAGAGGAATACGATTGATAGTTAAAGATGGAGATTTTGCAAAAGCAAATACTGTAGCACTTACAAACACCCATGATAAAAACAACTGCTTGATATGTTTCATAAGTATCGAATAAAAGACAAAATTATGATTTAATCGGTATAAATAGGATTATTTAAACATATTTAACCCTGAACAGCCTAATCAATAATGGTATTTAAGGCATCAATTAACACCTTATCGCGTTTGTAAATATCCGGTTTAAAATAAAAATTATCATGAAAACCAATGCCGGCTGTCCAATACAATATTAAAACAGGCACCTTTTCTTTCAAGTTTATCGTTGTTGTTTTCTGCTGTTTTATAATATCATTAATTCTGTCTTTCGACCAATCGTCGTTATTTAACTCCAGCAACCATAAGGCCACATCCCTGATTTTTTGTGTTCTGATACATCCATGACTAAAAGCACGGGTATCTTTATTAAAGAGAGAACGCGAAGGTGTGTCGTGAATATATACGGAATGTTTATTGGGAAACATACATTTGATATACCCCAGGGCATTATTCGAACCAGACTTTTGTCGGATCATATAAGGGAAATTATGTATGTTATATTTCGACCAGTCAGTAGATGCAATATCGACATGTTGCCCATCTTTAGTAATAATTTCCATATTCTTTTTAGCAAAATAATCAGGTGTATGTTTTAATTTATTGATATAACCGGGGTAGAGGCTACGGGGTACTGTCCAGGTGGGATTGATAACCACATACTGCATATGTGCCTTAAAAATAGGGCTTTTGGTATGTTCTTTGCCTACAATCACTCTGGAAGTTAATACCTCTTTGCCGTTTTCGATAATATATAGCTCAAAACCGGCAATATTAACAGCAATAAACTTATCCTCGATATTATATAATACCCATCTGGCACGTTCCAAGTTGGCTTTTATCTGTTCTATTCTGTAATCTAAGGGGATATTTAATTCGTAAAGTGTTTGTTTTCCTACATTCCCATCTACATCGATACCATATTTTTTCTGAAAATGGGCTATGTTAACCGATAGAACACTGTCGTAAACACTGTCGTTAACAGGAATATATGCTTCCATCTCTTGCGATGCCATCAGTCTGGCTCTAACCGCTACAACCCTCGAACTCTTTGTTCCGGGTTTAATGGTTTCTCCATCAGGGATACTATCCCAATCATCTTTTTCTTTATACGATCTGAATTCCTTTAGAGCCTTCTTTAAGCCGGTATACATATAATGGGTTGGTTTTAGCTTATCAATGAGTTCGTATGTCTTATGATCAGAAAGGGCAGTTTCGAAGCTTTTTATGGGATTTGGGATGACGAGTTTATAATTCTCGGGTTCTACTTCCCAGGCTTGTTCCAAAGACTCCGGATTGACTTTGCCCGATATTAAATGAGAAGCAGCTTTGATATAGGATTCGGAAAGAAGCACATCAAACTTAGCAAACTCAAGCGAATCGATATCTTGTTCAGACACAAATGTCTGATTCATCTTTCTGAGTATAGTGAGGTGATAATCCTCGGGATTTAAACCATCATCATATAAATCCTCGAATGCTTTTAAGGCATCTTCAATATTTTCAATATTGGTCCAGGCAGGCTTATAATCATGCTGAGAGTAATAATCCTTTAATATTTTAATAGAAAATAAATGATTTATCACCCCATCAATTCGGTTTTCCTGTAAAATTTGTTGAATAGCAGGCGAGGCATCAGGGATGTTATATGTTGTTCTTTGGGGTTCTTTGTTCGAGTTTATGTTGTGTTCATCCTGACAGGAGAACGAAAAAAATGCAACACAGATTAATAATAATGTAAATGTTTGTTTCATAGGACTTAGGTGGTATTATTTAATACTGCTAAATTACTAAAATATCACTCTTATTACTAATTAATTTATAAGAGCTGAGAATTCAATAATAAATCATCTTGAAAAACATATAAATCATTAATAATAAATTAAATGTAAAACCGTAGCAAATAAAGTGTACATTTGCCGCCGGAAATCTATCAGGATAACTTATTGGTTATTAGTCCAATTAATTTGCAACCCAAGCGACTGGCGCAGCAAGAAGATTGGGGAGATAGTAAATTTAAAAAATATAGATGAAGTTTATTGAAATGGGGTTGAACCCCGATGTAGTAAAAGCCATTGGTGAGCTTGGATTTGAATCACCAACACCCATACAAGAAAAATGTATTCCTTACATTTACGAAAAACAAGAAGATTTAATAGCAAATGCACAAACTGGAACAGGTAAAACCGCTGCTTTTGGTTTACCTATTATCGGAATGCTCGATCAAAACGACCGTAGTGTTCAGGCATTGATATTATCGCCTACACGCGAACTGGCTTTGCAAATTTCTAAAGATATTGAAGCTTACACCAAGTATTCTTCAAAGATTAATGTAGCTGCTGTTTACGGTGGTGCCAGTATGGATACCCAGGTACGTGACATTAAAAAAGGTGCTCAAATTGTAGTGGGTACTCCGGGTCGTACCATGGACCTGATCAAACGTCGAATGCTCAAAGTAGGTAACATCAAATGGTTGGTGTTAGACGAAGCCGATGAGATGTTGAGTATGGGTTTTAAAGATGAATTAGATAGTATTTTAGAGAATACACCAGACTCTAAGCAAACTTTACTTTTTTCGGCTACCATGCCAAAGGGAGTTGAGGTTATTGCTAATAAATATATGAACGAACCTCAAAAAATTGCCGTAGGTAAGAAAAACTCAGGTGCCGATCATGTAGAACATATTTATTATAAGGTACAGGCACGTGACCGTTATGCTGCTTTAAAGAGGATTGTAGATATTAATCCGGGTATTTATGGCATTGTGTTTTGTCGTACCCGACGCGAAACTAACGAAGTAGCCGAACACTTAATGCAAGATGGTTATAATGCCGATGCATTACATGGCGACTTATCGCAGGCACAACGAGAGTACGTGATGTCGAAATTCCGAAATAAGAGTTTGCAAATTCTGGTAGCTACCGATGTGGCAGCACGTGGCTTAGATGTTAACGACTTAACCCACGTGATCAATTATAATCTGCCCGATGACTCCGAAGTGTATGTACACCGTAGCGGAAGAACAGGTAGAGCAGGGAAGAAGGGAATTAGCATTTGCTTAATACATAGCCGTGAGCAGCACAAAGTGAAGCTGTTGCAACGTATGGTAGACAAGAAATTTACGCAACAACAGGTGCCTCTTGGTGAAGAAGTTTGTGAAAAACAGCTGTTTCATTTAGTAGATAAAATAGGGGAAATCACCGTTGATGACGACGTGATTGAGCCATATATGCAGGCTATTGATGAGAAACTCGGTACTTTAAGTCGCGAAGATCTTATCAAGCGTTTTGTATCGGTTGAGTTTAACAGGTTTTTAGATTATTATAGTGGTGCCAGAGATTTAAATATCCACGATAAGAAGAATAAGGACCGCGACAGAGACAGAAATGATCAATCGGGTGAAGGTGGTAAAAAGCATAAACGCGGTATGGATTACAGCCGTTTCCATTTGAATCTGGGTACCAAAAACGGTATTAGTCCGGGTAAAATTATTGGTTTAATCACCGATAACCCTCAGTTTAAAAGCCTGGAGATTGGTAATATTGAGTTATTTAAGAAATTCAGTTTCTTTGAGATCGATAAGAAATACGAACAGGATGTAATCAAACACTTTGATAAACTGGATTATAATGGTGTTGAAATAGTTATCGAACTCAGTAAGGCTAAGGCCAACCGTCCCGGCAGCAGTAAGAAAGCTAAAGGCGGCTCATACGGCGGTGGACGTTCTTCGGATAATGGGCGAAAAAAACCATTCAGAACCAATAAACACCGATCTGGCTCAGGCGGAAGTCGTAAGCGCAGATATTAGAAAAACAGTATTTTAGAACAGAATAAAAGCTATATTTTAAGGAATATGGCTTTTTTTTTATTTTTTTACTTCACTCGTGTTGAATAAAATAAAAGATTTATAAATTTGCCAATCTTAAAGATATCAGGCAAACTGATATAATGTATAATTATTTATCAATAATGGAAAACAAAGAAAAACTCAATCAGAATCCCGAAGAGACTGTTAAAGCTGTTCAGGAGGAGAATCCTGTAGTTTCAGAAGAAACTACACAAGTATCTAAAGAAGCAACAAACGTTAAGGCTACAGATGCTGAGGGCGACAAGCAAGAAGAAGTAAATGAAACACTTGCAACACCAGAAACAGACCATATCGATGAGGTTAAAGAAGAAGATTTAACCATATCTGATGAAAACCCCGAAAAAGAGGTAAAATTGGATGAGGATCACGAAGATCATGACGATGATGGCGAAGAAGATGATGATGACGAAGAAGAAATGGAAGCTGTCACCGAAGAGACCTATGCGCAACACAGCATGGAAGAATTGGTTCAGGAGATGGAAGATATCGTAGCCTCCGAAAAAGTCATTAAGGCTAAGAATAAAATCTCTTTTATTCGTTTGTTTTTTGGTAAAAAGATAACAGAATTAAAAAAAGAAGCTAAAGAAAAATTTCTTGCAGAAGGTGGTGTAGAAGAAGAATATAAACCCGAGCACATTCCTTTACAAGAAAAATTCAACCAGGCTTTTGGAAAATATAAATCTCTTAAGGCAAAGTATCGTAAGGAACAAGAGCAAATGAAACTTGAGAATCTCAAGAAAAAAGATGCTCTTTTAGAGGAGATGAGAGAGCTTATCAATACCAATGAAAAGCTAAAAGATACCTACGATAAGTTTAATGAGATACAAAACAGATGGAGAGAGATTGGCATGGTGCCTCAGGCCGATGTTCAGTTACAATGGGATAATTACCATTTCTTAGTCGATAAGTTCTTCGATAAGGTAAAGATAAGCAAAGAGTTAAGAGATTTAGATCTGAAAAAGAACTTAGAAGCTAAATTAGATCTTTGTGAGAAAGCTGAGAACCTGTTAATTGAAGAATCAATCAATAAATCGTTTAAGAAACTTCAGAACTATCATAACGAATGGAAAGCTATTGGTCCGGTACCAACCGTAAATAACGATGAGGTTTGGGAGCGTTTTAAGTCGACCAGCGATAAGATTAACGAACGCCGAAAAGAGCATTATGAGGCCCTTCAGGAGAAGTTTGAAGAGAATTACCAGGCCAAGCAAGCTCTTTGTGCCAAAGCAGAAGAATTATTCCTCAAACCGGTAGAAACTACCAAAGAATGGAATAAAAGAACCGAAGAGTTTAATGAACTTTTTAAAGTATGGAAAACCTACGGACCTGCACCACGTAAATATAATGATGAGGTATGGGGCATCTTTAAAGGTTTTATGAATAATTTCTTTGAAGCTAAAAAAGAATATTTCAATAAACTCAAAGAAGGCCAGCAGGATAATTACCACCGCAAGCTCGATTTGGTAAAACAA
>Ga0256827_10001185_pt1 | contig 16529 bp, 16 predicted proteins | sample CV84metaG_FD_185977 | JGI IMG/M metagenome (GOLD analysis project Ga0256827, IMG submission 185977) | Hydrothermal vent microbial communities from East Pacific Rise, Pacific Ocean - CV84 | ecosystem: Environmental > Aquatic > Marine > Hydrothermal vents | place: Pacific Ocean: East Pacific Rise... | reverse complement strand
TCGAGCAATATTGTGTCACTATCCTCTTTCACTTCCGAATCAAGACCACCCATAACCCCGGCCATAGCTACCGGGTGTTTGCCGTCACAAATCATCAGATCTTCACGATTGAGAGAATGAACCTGATCATCCAGGGTGGTAAATTTTTCACCCTCATCAGCAGACTTAACGACAATCTTACCACCGTTTAAATATCTGAAATCAAATGCATGGAGGGGATGACCCAGTTCCAGCATCACATAATTGGTTACATCAACAACATTGTTAATTGAACGCATGCCGACCGCTTCAAGGCGATGTACCATCCAGTCCGGTGATGGACCGATTTTTACATTTTTGATCATGCGTGCGGCGTAGCGTGGACACCCTGCGGAATTCTCAATAGTCACCGAAGTGGATTCAGTTATGGGCTCCGTAATTTCCCTCAGCTGAGCTTGGGGGATTCTCAATTCTGCTCCGGCCAGAGCAGCAACTTCCCGAGCCACCCCGACGACACTCAAACAGTCAGGTCGATTCGGAGTTAAACCAATTTCAATCTGATAGTCTTTCAGTTTCAAAGCCTCAAAAACCGGTATTCCAAGGGGTAAATTAGGGGGGAGAATCATAATCCCCGGAGAATCTTCAGCGAGCGCCAGTTCCTTTTCCGAACAGAGCATCCCCAGAGATACCTGGCCACGGATCTTGGACTTCTTAATTTTAAAATCACCGGGCAAAATTGATCCGGGTTGAGCCAGTGCGATGAGATCTCCGGTTTTATGGTTTGTGGCCCCACAAACAACCTGTACCACCTCTGTTCCGGTATTAACCTGACAGACCGTTAACCGGTCAGCATCGGGATGAGAATCAACAGCGTCAAGCTGTGCAACAATAACCGAATCGAGATCTCCACCAATATTAACCAGAGCATCGACCTCTAAACCGGCCATGGTCAGGTGATCACAAAGCTCCTGTGGGGTAAAATCAAAATCTACAAATTCTTTTAACCAGTTATAGGTGACTATCATTTATCAAGTTCCTTGCCCAGAATCAAAACTGCTTGAGAAAACGGAGGTCATTGTCAAAAAACAGGCGCAGATCATTAACACCATATTTCAACATGGCAATCCGCTCCAAACCCATACCAAATGCGAACCCATTGTATTTTTCTACATCATAATTGACCGATTTAAAAACCTCAGGGTCGATCATCCCGCACCCGAGGATTTCCAGCCACCCGGTCTTACCGCAAACCCGACACCCTTTTCCACCACAGATAACACATTCGATATCAACTTCTGCACTCGGCTCGGTAAAAGGGAAAAAAGAGGGACGGAAACGGACGCTATGTCCCTGACCGAAAAATTCATTAAGAAAATGGGTAAGAACCCCCTTCAAATCACCAAAGGTCACCTGTTCATCGACCAGAAAACCCTCAATCTGATGAAACATCGGACTGTGGGTGATATCAGAATCACGCCGGTAGACAGTCCCCGGGGCAATAATCCGTACCGGAGGCTGAGTTTTCAACATGGTCCGGATCTGTACCGGTGATGTATGGGTACGCAACACCCGGTCATCACTGATGTAAAAAGTATCCTGCATATCCCGCGCAGGGTGATCTTTGGGAATATTAAGTGCCTCAAAATTATAGAAATCTTCCTCGATTTCCGGCCCTTCTGCAACCGCGAAACCCAACCGGGAGAATATTTCAACAACTTCATTGGTCACCAAGGTCACCGGGTGCAAACTGCCCCTGGCGGTTTTTCTCCCCGGGAGAGTGACGTCAATCTTCTCACTCGCCAATCTGGCAGCGATATCCTGTTGCTGTAATTCAGCTTGCCGGGCAACAAAACTGTTCTCGAAAAGCTCTTTGAGGTTATTGACTAATACTCCGATTGCCGGGCGTTGGTCAGCAGAAAGGTCTCTCATCCCCTTCATTACTTCGGTCAGCAACCCCTTCTTCCCCAGAATTTTTACCCGGACTTCTTGTAACATAGCCAGACTGGTTGACTGCTGCAGTGCCGACAGAGCATCTTCCTGTAACTGCTGTAAACGTTCTTTCATATGACGGATCCATCATCAAAGTAATCCCGAAAAATCGGGATACACATAAACTGTCAAATTTAAAAATAAAGGGTCTCGAAACAAAAAAAGGAGATGAAGCAAACACTTCATCTCCCTGAATTTGCTGAAATCAGCTTATTGTAACTGTGCTTTAGCAGCCTCAGCAACAACGGTGAAACCTGCCGGATCATTAACTGCAAGATCGGCCATAATTTTTCTATCCAAAGCCACTTCCGCCTTCTTCAAACCATAAATCATCCGGCTGTAAGAGAGACCGTTGTCACGGGCTGCAGCGTTGATTCTGGCAATCCAGAGGGCCCTGAAATCCCGCTTTTTTACCCGCCGATCGCGATATGCATAATTGAGTGCACGATCAACAGCTTCGGTTGCTGAGCGATATAATTTACTCCTCGCGCCACGGTAACCTTTTGCGAGTTTCAATACTTTATTCCGACGACGTCTAGCTTTAAATCCTCTTTTTACTCTTGGCATCTCACTTGCTCCTTCATCATAAATAGTTTTTCGGCATCTGCCGTGGCCGGATCTGCAGGGGGAGATTGTCCCCACAGTTCACAACCTGACTACCAGATAGTAGTCTCGGGGGCTACAAGTACGGTACTAATTTAGAAATATTACCAGTATCAGCCGATGAAACAATAACTGATTGGCGTAAAGAACGTTTACGCTTGGTGGTCTTCTTGGTCAGAATGTGGCTAGTATAAGCTTTGTTCCGACGAATTTTTCCAGTACCAGTTTTGCGGAACCGCTTTGCGGCACCACGGTTAGTCTTAATCTTAGGCATCTTTCTCTCCCGTTACATTCTTTATTGTTCTGTTTTAGGCTACTTAAACTTTATTTTTTCAATGGACCAATCATCATGGTCATAAAGCGCCCCATTTTACTTGGATGGGATTCCACCTGACCAATATCTTTTAATGCCTCCACAGCCTTTTTCAGTTGCATCATCCCCTGATCCGGGTGGGCATTTTCCCGACCACGAAACATGATTGTCAGCTTAACTTTATTTCCCTCTTCCAGAAAACGGCGGGCATGTTTGATTTTAAACAGAAAATCATGATCGTCGGTTTTAGGACGCATCTTGACTTCCTTGATTTCAACCTTAACCTGCTTTTTTCTCGCCTCTGAAGCACGCTTGGCCTGCTGGTACTTGTATTTACCATAGTCCATGACCCGACAAACAGGTGGATCAGCCTGGGGTGAAACCTCAACCAGATCAAGACCCTGTTCATCGGCAAGAGCTAACGCCTGCTCTCTGCTCAGAATTCCTAACTGACCGCCTTCATCATCAATAACCCGCACCTGGCGAGCACTAATGGCCTCATTGATATTCGCTTCTTTAGCTATGACTTTACTCCTCTGTTCTCATTATGAAGGGGATAAAACCAGACAACATAAAGATCCACACCGGATCTTGACAGCAACTTTTATTATTTATAGTCAGCTGCCTCAGCCTGAACCAGACTCACAAAATCGGCAACGGACATTGCGTCGAGATTTTTTCCATCTCGATAGCGCGGTGCAACAGTTTCTGTTTCCATCTCACGATCACCGATAACCAGCATATAAGGGATCTTAGCGACCTGTGCTTCACGGATTTTAAAACCCAATTTTTCATTACGCAAATCCAGCTCAACCCGAATTCCGGCATTGCGCAATTGTTCGAACGCCTGTTGCGCATAAGCAGCCTGATTGTCAGTGACATTCAAGACAATCGCCTGAACCGGCGAAAGCCAGAGCGGGAAACTTCCTGCATAATGTTCAATTAACACCCCGATAAAACGCTCTATCGAACCGACAATAACCCGGTGCAACATAACCGGACGATGTTTTTCACCATCAGATCCGACATAAGTGAGATCAAAGCGCTCCGGCAGGGTAAAATCGCACTGGATTGTAGCACACTGCCACTCTCTGTCAAGCGCGTCCTTGAGTTTAACATCAATCTTCGGGCCGTAAAAAGCACCATCCCCTTCATTGAGTTCAAAGGGCTGACCACTATCTTCCAGAGCGCTTCGCAATGCACTGGTTGCCTGTTCCCAATCAGCATCACTGCCGATCGACTTCTCCGGTCGGGTGGATAACTCCATCACATATTCAAAGCCGAAGATCCCCGCGACATCCTGAACAAATTTCATCACCCCTTTGACTTCAGCGTCGATCTGATCCGGACGGCAGATAATGTGGGCATCATCCTGGGTAAAACCACGCACCCGCAACAGCCCGTGAAGAACCCCGGACTTCTCATGCCGGTAAACGTTCCCCAACTCAAAATAACGGATCGGCAGATTACGGTAGGAACGGGGCTTCGATTTGTAAATCAACATGTGAGCCAAACAGTTCATCGGCTTAATACCGTAGCTCTGCTCATCAACCTCAGTGAAATACATATTCTCGCGATAATTATCGTAGTGACCGGACATCTTCCACAGATCGGTTTTAAGGATCTGCGGGCCAACAACCAGTTCATAACCACGCTTTAAATGTTCTTTACGCTCAAAATCTTCAATGATGGTTCTGAGCATCGCCCCTTTTGGGTGCCAAAGGACCAATCCGGCCCCGGCCTCCTCACTGAAAGAGAAGAGATCCAGTTCACGGCCCAACCTACGATGATCCCGCTTACGCGCCTCTTCAAGCCGGTGCAGATGGGTTTTCAACTCTTTTTTATTCTGAAATGCGGTCGCATAAATTCGCTGCAACATCGCATTCTTCTCATCACCACGCCAATAAGCCCCTGCCAGGCTGGTTAATTTGAAAACTTTGAGCATCCCGGTTCTCGGCACGTGAGGGCCGCGGCAAAGATCAACAAAGTCGCCCTGCCGATAGAGAGAGACCTGCTCCTCCCCGAGATCATCAATAAGCTCAACCTTATAGTTCTCCCCCATACTGCGAAATAGTTCCATCGCATCATGACTGGACATCTCTTCGCGAACAACAGGTAGATTGGCTTTCGCCAGTTCCGCCATCTTTGCTTCTATGACCGGAAAATCTTCTGGAACAAACTTTTTATTTTCACTATAAAAATCGTAGTAAAAACCATCTTTAATTGCCGGACCAATGGTTACCTGCACGTCATTACCATAGAGCTCTTTGACTGCCTGCGCCATGAGGTGAGCAGATGAGTGACGGATAATTTCAAGCGCTTCCGGAGAGTTCTGAGTAATCAGTGCCAACGTTCCTGACTGTTCCAACGGTTTGGTTATATCAATCAACTCACCAGCAAAACGGGCGGCAACAGATTGGCGGGCCAATCCTTCACCGATAGAGAGAGCGATGTCGTAGGGAGTCGTTCCAGACTCAACCTCTTTTATTGATCCGTCAGGAAGTTCAATATGTAGTAATGCCATGTGATATCCCCAAATTCCTGCTCAATAACTAAATTGAGTTAAAACAAAAAGAGGCATCTTACAGATGCCCCATTGTCAGTACGGTCGGATTAAAATACTTAAATATTTATGGTAGGCACGGGCGGGATTGAACCGCCGACCCCTTCCGTGTCAGGGAAGTGCTCTCCCACTGAGCTACGTGCCTATAACAAACCGCGGCGTTCTTTTATCAGAGCGGCATCAATACTGTCAAGCTATTTCGTCAATTTTACACTGTTTTCAGCGATTTCCATGTTAACCCGGCGGAAGTTATTTTTCAAGCTTGCCTAAGGATAGAGGAGCAGACTAAAATACCTTGTGGTTATTCAGCTCAATAAGAAGATCAACAGCGCGGATAAGGAGCAGTAAAGTGCGAACAATTGACCAGTTAATCCAGGCCAGCTGTCTTCAGCATGCAGATAAAATTGCACTTCAATATAAGCATCAGGGACAGTGGGTTCCTCTGACCTACAGTAAACTCTGGGAGACGGTTGAAGCTCTGGCCGCCGGGATTCGGCAGTTAGGGATCGAGCCAAAATCTCACATTGCACTACTGGGAAGATCTTCTCCCCGCTGGGTCATCTCCTATCTGGCAATATTAAGGTCCGGTTGCATTGCTATTCCGGTCGATAAAGAGCTCAAAGCGACAGAGTTGCGGCACATTCTAAATGATTCTCACACTGATGCCATTTTTATCTGTCAACAACAGTTTGAAACTCTTCTTGAAGTTGTTGATGATCTCCCCCAGTTGAAACAGTTTATTTTATTAGATACTCCGCTCACCGAGCTTAATTCATCAGGGGCCCCGGTTGATGCCATGGAGGAGCTGACCCTGTTGTGGCAGAGTTTAGTTGCTGACCTTAGAATCCCGGAACATCGGCGGAAACCGTTGGAGGAGGCTGCCATCCTGGCCTATTCCGGGCTCACTCAAGAGGTGGGTGAAAACGGAAAGAAAAAGAGAACACTCAATTTTCTCTCCGAATCGATAATGTCCAGAAACCGCCTACTGAATGAGAATCGACTGTTCTATCATGATGATATCTTCCATTCGACTCCCCTCCCCCCGGCCAATAACCAGCCGGAAGATCGAGCTGTCATCCTCTACACATCGGGGACAACCGGTCGGTCAAAGGGGGCCATGCTCAGCCACCGAAACATTGTGAGCAACATAGAAGCTGCCAGTCACCGGTTCCAGCTTGACAGTTCCATTCAGACCCTCTCTTTCCTGCCGATCAATCATGTCCTGGAGCAGGTCTGTGGAGTACTGCTCCCCCTCTCACTTGGGGGAAAGGTCAGTTTTGCAGAATCGATCAAAAAACTCGGTGACAATTTAAATGAGATCAAACCAACCTTCCTGATCGGGGTTCCGGCCGTCTATCGACTCCTTTTAGATAAAATCATGAGAAATATCAACGCAAAAAAACTCTCCCAATTTCTCTATAAACACCCCCTCACCCGAACCATCGTCGCCAGAAAAGTCCAACGTTCTCTCGGAGAGAGGATCACTTTTGTCAGTGGGGGAGCAGCTCTTGATCCGGCCATTGCAGAAGGGTTCAAGAGTCTTGGGCTGAATTTATTACAGGGGTACGGAATCACCGAAACGTCACCGATCATATCTGCGGAAAGCCCATTCAAGAGTAAGCCCGGGACAACGGGTGAGGTTCTGGACGGAATTGACATTGTGATTGACAATCCAAACCGCGATGGAGAGGGTGAAATCAAAGTAAAAGGGCCAAACGTGATGCTTGGCTACTACAATAACGAAAAAGCCACCGCTGAGGTTCTTAAGGATGGATGGTACCGAACCGGAGATCTCGGACATATTGATGAGGACAACATGCTCTCGATCTGTGGACGGGTTAAAAACTTAATTGTGACACCTAATGGTAAAAACGTCTACCCGGAAGAGATAGAGAATCAACTACTTAAAAGCCCCTACATTGCAGAAGTTATGGTCTATGGACACAGGATCGGAGCAACTGCAGAAGAAGTTTATGCGGTAATTTTTCCCGATGAAGAAGCACTCTTCGCCCTCAATAGAGCACAGGATGGTCAACCGCTATCAGCGACAGAAATAGAACGATTGATTCGTCAGGAGGTTTTGAACTGGGGAAAAGATCTGGCTGACTACAAACGGGTCAAAAAGTTCACCCTCAGGGAAGATGAGTTCCCGAAAACCACGACCAGGAAGATTAAACGCTATATTGTTGAACCAGAAATCTCAACCAACTGACCCACGGCGATTACCGAATAACCGGGTCAACAGCCATGGTCGTCAGTCGTTGAAAAGTAAAATACTCAATCTAAATCGTGCTCAACCCGAATCAGACCGGTTGGCTGTGAAATAATGTCCAGTGCTTCAATCTCCTGCAGTGCTGTTGTGATATCTGCCTCTTTGGCAGCATGGGTCATCAGAACAATCGGTATCGAATCCGCAGTGTGCCATTCCGGCTGAATCATTGACTGAATACTTATGTCATGGCTACCGAGACAACCGGCTATTTTTGCCAATACACCCGGCTGATCCAGGGTGGTAAAGCGAAGATAATAGTGACTGACAATCTCACTCATTGCCTTAATCGGTAATGCTTTAATTTGATCAGCAGCATAACCCATAATTGGAACCCGTGAAGATGCCCCGGAAAGGATATCCCGGCTGATCGCCATCACATCGCCCATCACTGCACTCGCTGTCGCATCCATCCCGGCACCGCTCCCATAGAGCAGTGTTGGCCCGACAAAGTCACCATTGAGACGCACGGCATTGAATACACCATTGATTTCTGCAAGCTGATAACTCCCCGGCAACATGGTTGGATGAACCCGAACCTCAATTTCATCACCAAGATTCTTACCGATCGCGAGTAATTTTATTTTGTAACCCATCTGCTCTGCGAATTGGATATCTATCGCAGAGATATCCCCGATCCCCTCAGTGTAAATCTGTTCAAAATCGACACTTGTCCCGAAACAGAGTGCGGACAGCAGGGCTATTTTATGGGCAGTATCGATCCCCTCAATATCAAAAGTTGGATCAGCCTCAGCATAACCAAGCTCCTGAGCCTCCTTCAGCACCGGGGCAAAATCACTCCCCATCTCGGTCATTTTGGTTAAGATAAAGTTACAGGTACCGTTAAGAATTCCAAGAACTGAACTGAATCCATTACTGCAAAGATTTTCTTTAATCGCTGAGATGATCGGAATTCCACCACCGACAGCCGCTTCAAAAAGGACCGAAACTCCCTGTTGGTCGGCAGCGGCAATAATCTCCTGACCATGTACCGCCATCAGTGCCTTATTGGCTGTAACGATATGCTTCCCGTTCGCAATGGCTCTAAGGATAAAACTCTTTGCCGGTTCGTAGCCACCAATGAGTTCAATGACAATATCAACGTCAGGATTACTGATCACATCCTCAACCGCCGTAGTCAAAATGCCGGGCTGCAACTCAACACCCCGATCGGTTTCAATATCCAGATCGGCAATCTTTACCAATTCCAGCTTGCGACCAAGCCGTTTTTCTATAATTGCTCCATTTTGTTGAATATTACGGACAACTCCGGTACCAATGGTACCGAACCCAAGTAGACCAAATTTAATTGCACGCATAATAATCCTAATTCTTAATAAATATTTTAATCAGCACTAACGGCAGGAGTTTTAGAGATTTTATCAAGCAGTCCATTGATAAAAGCCGGAGAATCTTTAGTCCCGTAACGTTTAGCAATTTCTATCGCTTCATCAATGACCACCGGATGAGGAATTTCCGGGCGATACAAAATCTCATAAACACCAATCCGCAAGATGGACAGATCAACCGGAGTCATCCGTTCCAACGACCAGTTTTTGGCAACCGCAGCAATTTTCCTGTCAATGACTGAACAATGTTCCACAACCCCGTTAACAATTGATTCAGCAAATAGACGGGTTGAAGTCGACAGTGGAGCATTCTCGGTCGGCAGCGGTTCCCCCAGCGCATCATCGGCAAAACGAAAATCAGCCAAAAAAGTTTCAAGAAGAGCCCCTGAAGAACCCTGATTGTCACTGAGGTGTAATGCAAATAATGTCTTCAATGCATATTCACGCCCAACCCGGCGGTTATTCGACATTGACTAAACAACCTCCAGTAAATTCACCATCTCAATCGCACTCATGGCTGCCTCAACCCCTTTATTCCCGGCTTTTGTTCCGGCCCGTTCAATAGCTTGTTCCACTGAATCGGTGGTCAAAACACCAAAAGCGATCGGCAAGCCAGCCTGCAATGAAACTGAAGCAATCCCTTTGGTCATCTCTGAACTGACATATTCAAAATGGGGAGTACCACCACGGATAACCGCACCCAGACAGATCAGTGCGTCATATTTCTCCGACTTTGCCATCACACTTGCGACCAGTGGTAACTCAAAAGCACCGGGGGCTTTGACCACGGTTATCTGCTCGCTACCTGCACCATGACGGGTCAGCGTATCAAGCGCCCCTTCCAGCAGGCGGTCAGAGATAAAACTGTTAAAACGGCTGACAATAATCCCGAAACGAAAATTTTTCGCTTCCAGTGTTCCTTCGATAATTTCTGACATAAATAATCTCCTACACGGTTTCTCGTTACTCATCCGCAAATGACCAGCAGATCTAGAGGTTGTTCAGTAAATGCCCCATTTTTTCCTGCTTAGTCTTTAAATATTTAAGATTCTCCTGATGGGCCGGCATCTCGATAGAGACCCGTTCTACTATCTCCAAACCGTACCCCTCCAAACCGACAATTTTTTTTGGATTATTGGTCATCAAACGCAACTTTCGCACCCCAAGATCCGATAGTATCTGTGCACCGATCCCATAATCTCGTAAGTCATCTTTAAAGCCGAGGGAGTGATTTGCTTCAACGGTATCCTGCCCCTGATCCTGGAGAGCATAGGCCTTGATTTTATTCACCAGACCAATCCCGCGCCCTTCCTGACGCATATAAAGGATAACCCCTGCTCCCTCCTCCTCTATCTGAGCCATAGCAGCATGGAGCTGCTCCCCACAATCACAACGCTGGGAGCCAAATACATCCCCGGTCAAACACTCGGAATGGACCCTGACTAAAACCGGTTCTTCTGATTTTATCTCACCCTTGATCAGTGCCATGTGCTGAGCATCGTCAACATCATTCTCATAAACGATCGCCTTAAAAGTTCCGCCAAACGGGGTGGGGATCGTCGTCTCTGCCGCACGCCTGACCAAGAGTTCCTTACGCATCCGGTAAGCGACCAGATCGGCAACTGAAATAATCTTCAGATCATGCTCGGCAGCAAATATTTCCAGTTCCGGTCGGCGTGCCATTGTCCCGTCAGCATTCATAATCTCACAGATAACTCCTGCCGGTTTAAGCCCGGCAAGACGGGCAAGATCAACTGAACCCTCAGTCTGACCGGTACGGACCATCACCCCACCCTTTTGTGCCCGCAATGGGAATATGTGGCCGGGCCGGGCCAGATCCGCCGAGGTTGTCTCATCAGCGACTGCAACCTGAATCGTATGGGCACGATCTGCAACAGAAATTCCGGTCGTGACTCCTTGGCGCGCTTCTATGGAGACAGTGAAGGCAGTACTAAATGAGGACGTATTGTCAGTGACCATCAATGGCAGATCCAGTTCATCGGCACGTTTTTCGGTCAATGAAAGACAAATCAATCCCCGCGCTTGGGTTGCCATAAAATTGATAATCTCAGGTGTTACTAACTCGGCTGCAGCGACAAGATCGCCTTCATTTTCCCGATCTTCGTCATCCACCAGAATGACCATTTTGCCCTGGCGAATATCTTCAAGCGCAGCTTCTATTTTGGAAATTGGCATACATTCAATCCTCTATATATAAATTAGCAAAGGCGAGTTATCTCACAGAAAACCATTTTTAGCAAGAAAGTCAAAGTCGACTTTTCTCCCGCTATGGGGATTTTTTTCCACCTGCAGCAACCGCTCCACATAGCGACCCAGCAGATCAGTTTCAATATTAACCTGTTCCCCTTCGCGACAAAAATTGAGCGTGGTTTTTTCTAAAGAGTGGGGAATAACTGCAACCGTAAATATCCCCTTTTCCACATGATTAACCGTCAGACTGATCCCATCAACGGCAACAGACCCCTTGGCGACCAGATAGCGCATCGACTCAAGGGGGACACCGAACTCAATACGGAGTGCGTTCTGATCCTGATGGCGACGCAGTACCTTCGCAATACAATCAATATGTCCGCTGACAAGATGTCCACCAAGGCGATCTGAAAGACGTAAGGCACGTTCCAGGTTTACCGGCTGTCCGGGGCGCAACATCCCCAGAGTCGTACAATCCATAGTCTCCGGAGAAACATCGACACTGAAGCTGCTCTGATCCCATTCTGTCACAGTCAGGCACGCACCATTAACCGCAATACTTTCCCCAAGTTGCAGATCAGCATCCACCAGAGAGCTAACAATATGTAATTGCGCTGAACCGCTCTGCCGGTTAAGTCTTTTGACCGTCCCGACCGCCTCTATTAGTCCGGTAAACATCGGGGTATATCTCCAGTAATCAGCAGATCTTCTCCACTTTTGGTATAATTCATATCCACCAGTTCCAGGGCTTCAACCATCTTTTGACAACCTGAGCCGGAAAATAGTCTGAATGGGGATGACCCACCCAATAATTTAGGTGCAACAAACAGCATCAACCGATTGATCAGCCCTGCCGAGAGAGCGGCCCCGGCTAACTCAGCCCCCCCTTCGAGAAGCAATCTCTGTACTTTACGCCGCCCAAGTTCCTGCCACAATGCAGCAAGTGATACTTTACCAGCAACAGCAGGAAAGGTGATCACTTCCGCTCCAGTAGCCTGGAGGTTGGAAATTTTATTCTGATCTGCCGAAATTGTAGCAATCAGTGTTTGTGCGGCTGACTGTTGTTGCAACATCCGGCAAGTGGGTGATATCCTTAATTGACCGTCGACCACCACCCGCAATGGGTCACGACCATTCCCCTCAGGAAGCCTGGTATTAAGTAATGGGTCATCACTGAGTACCGTGTTGACTCCCACCATGATTGCTTCAACCCGATCACGCAACCGATGCACCGCCAACCGACTCTCCTCTCCGGAAACCCACTGTGAATCGCCTGCGGTGGTTGCAGTGTTCCCATCAAGAGTGACGGCGGCCTTATAGATGGTAAACGGCTGCCCGGTCAGAATATGGTGATGGAAAGCAGCAATCAACCGGCGACAATGTCCCTCTAAAAGGCCGACATGGACTTCAATCCCCGCCTGTTTTAACTTTTCAACACCACGACCGGCAACGACAGGGTTGGGGTCAATCGTCCCGATGTAGACAGATTCAAGACCAGCCGCAATCAGAGCATCAGCACAAGGAGGAGTTTTACCATGGTGTGAACAGGGCTCAAGGGTGACATAGATGGTCGCCCCATGCGCTTTTACTCCGGCTTGTTGAAGGGCAAAAACCTCGGCATGGGGTTGCCCTGCCTGGGGGTGAAACCCGGCACCGACAATAACTCCATCCTTGACAATAACCGCCCCAACCGGTGGATTAGGAGCCGTCCGCCCTTCCCCCTTACGGGCCTGCTCAAGGGCCCGCTGCATAAATCGTTGATGCTGATTGTCGGTCATCTGCTGACTATTCCAATCGACTGAAAACAAACGCCGGAAGGTTCCTGGAGGAACAATCCGGTACAGATTAATCCCACCCTGAATTTAATGGGAATGCTTTAATAGATCATTCAGCTCAGACATAAACTCATTAATATCTTTAAACTGTCGGTAAACTGATGCAAACCGGACATAGGCAACTTCATCAACCTCATGCAGCATATCCATCACCGCTTCACCGATCAAACTAGCGGAGATCTCTTTGTCACCACACTCTTGAAACCTTCGCTCAAGCCGATCAACCAGAGCTTCAATCTGCCCCACCGAAACCGGCCGTTTTTCACAGGCCCGCTGCATTCCGGAAATAATTTTTAAACGGTCAAAAGCCTCTCGCCGACCGTCTTTCTTAATGACCCAGGGGAGAATCTCTTCGACCCGTTCGTAAGTGGTAAAGCGCCGTTCACACTCCGGACATTCACGCCGCCGCCGCACATTATTACCCTCTTTCCCCAATCTGGAATCGACGACCCGGGTATCGGCATAACGACAGAAGGGACAATTCATGATTCACTGTCTCCGTCATACTGACGATAACTTATCCCTGCTTCGGTCAACATCTCAAGAGAAAGCTTATCCGGATAACCACGAGAAAAAATAATATCCACGATCCCGGCATTAATCAGCATCTTACTGCAAATAATACAGGGAGAATCGGTACAATAGAGGGTTGCCCCGGCAATATTGGCTCCATGGCGTGCAGCCTGAATGATCGCATTCTGCTCCGCATGCAGACCACGGCACAACTCATGCCGTTCACCGGAAGGAACCTTCAGCTGTTCGCGGAGACAACCGGTGACATCACAATGGGTGATCCCGGTGGGGACACCATTATAGCCGGTCGCCATAATATTTTTATCTTTAACCAGCAAAGCTCCAACTTGACGGCGCATACAGGTTGAACGGGTCGCCACCAACTTGGTGATTTGCATAAAGTACTCATCCCAACTGGGTCTTTCCATCATTTCACCTATTTCAAGCGATGGGCGTAAAGGGGGAATTGCTGACAGAGAACTTTGACCTCTGCCTTGATTTTTGCCAGTTCCGCGCCATTTTCGATATTTTTCAGAGCCCGATCAATCCACTCAGCAACCTGCAACATTTCAGCTTCTTTCAAACCACGCGTCGTCGTTGCCGGAGTCCCAATCCGAATCCCACTGGTGACAAAAGGTGATCTGGTATCAAAGGGAACAGCATTTTTATTCACAGTAATTCCGGCATCTTCCAGAGCTCGTTCGGCCACCTTTCCGGTAATTTCAGTGCCGGTAAAATCAACCAGCATTAAATGGTTATCGGTGCCACCTGAAACCAGTTTATAACCTCTGTCAACCAGGCCGCCGGCAAGAGCCTGGGCATTCTTAACCACCTGCTGAGCATACTCTTTAAATTCTGGTTGCAGAACCTCTTTGAAAGCCACCGCCTTGGCGGCAATGATGTGCATGAGAGGTCCACCCTGAATCCCGGGGAAAATATTGCTGTTGAGTTTTTTTGCCCACTCCTCAGTACAGAGAATCATTCCACCACGGGGGCCACGGAGAGTTTTGTGAGTTGTCGTCGTAACAAATTCGGCGTAAGGGACCGGATTGGAATGGACCCCGGCAGCCACCAGACCGGCAATGTGGGCCATATCGACCATCACTACCGCACTGACCGCATCGGCAATCTTACGAAAGGCCACAAAATCAATCTCACGCGGATAGGCACTGGCACCCACCACGATCAATTTAGGCTGATGCTCTTTTGCTAGACGCTCAACTTCAGCATAATCAATCGTCCCGGTTGCGGCATCAAGACCGTAAGGGACAATATTGTAAAGTTTGCCGGAAAAGTTGACCGGAGAACCGTGCGTCAGATGGCCACCATGAGCGAGATTCATCCCGAGAACCGTGTCTCCCGGTTGACAAACTGCCATATAGACAGCCATGTTGGCCTGGGACCCGGAGTGGGGCTGGACATTTGCATGTTCTGCACCAAAGATCTGCTTCGCTCGATCAATTGCAAGCTGTTCAGCAAGATCGACGATTTCACAACCACCATAATATCTTTTTCCCGGATATCCTTCAGCATACTTATTGGTCAGGACCGACCCCTGAGCTTCCAGGACTGCTTCACTGACAAAGTTTTCCGAGGCAATAAATTCCAGATTATATTCCTGCCGCTGGGTTTCCTGCATGATTATCTGTGAAATTTCCGGATCAAATGCCTTGAGGTTCTCCACCATCACTATCCTCCATAATTGATCAATAAAAAACGGGGCTGCTAGATCAGCCCCGTTAAGTTTAATGCTTCATAACTTTTTGCTCAATAGCAGAAATTTTATCCAGTCGTTTCTGGTGTCGATCCCCTTCAAACTGGGTATCCAGCCAGATTTCAACCAATTTCCTACCGATTTCGGGAGTTAACACCCGCCCCCCCATCACCAGAATATTCGCATTATTATGTTGTTTCGCCATTTGTGCAGTAAACTCATCATGCACCAGAGCTGCACGGACACCGGGAAATTTATTGGCAGTTATTGACATACCAATTCCGGTACCGCAGATCAGAATCCCCAGATGAGCTTCACCGGAGACGACTGCACCGGCAACTTTTTCAGCAAAATCAGGATAATCAACTGAGGCAGAACCGCTGGTACCAAGATCGAGACATTGAACCGATCGATCCCGTAATAACGCCAACACTTCAGCCTTCAGCTCATAACCACCGTGATCACTCCCCACCACCACCATAGGATACCTCAAATCTTGCGGAAAGCGAGAGTTGCATTAGTTCCGCCAAAACCAAACGAATTGGATATGGCCACCCGACACTCTGCCTGACGTGCTTCATTCGGGACATAATCAAGATCACACTCAGGGTCAGGCTCAATACAATTGATCGTTGGTGGAACAATACCGTGCTTCAAAACCAGTGCAGAAAAGGCCGCTTCCATACCACCAGCAGCTCCCAAACCGTGACCAGTCATACTCTTTGTTGAGCTGATCAACAGTTTCCGGGCGTGATCACCAAAAACTTTTTTCAGCGCCATGGTCTCATAAAGATCATTGAAATGGGTCGAAGTGCCGTGAGCGTTGACATAATCAACCTCCTCCGGATTTAAACCACCATTATCCAGAGCCATCTGGATACAGCGTGCAGCCCCTTCCCCACCGGCAGCAGGTTGGGTCAAATGGTAGGCATCACTACTGAGTCCGTAACCGATCACTTCACAGTAGATATCGGCACCCCGTGCTTTAGCACTTTCATACTCTTCCAGAATCAAGATTCCGGCCCCTTCTGACATGACAAAACCATCGCGACCTTTATCAAAGGGTCGACTGGCCGTTGCCGGGTCGTCATTACGGGTTGAGAGGGCTTTCATAACATTGAAGCCACCAATTGCAAGCTTGGTGATTGTAGACTCAGTCCCACCGGCAAACATGGCATCAATGTTATGAAA
>Ga0256827_10001184_pt1 | contig 16531 bp, 18 predicted proteins | sample CV84metaG_FD_185977 | JGI IMG/M metagenome (GOLD analysis project Ga0256827, IMG submission 185977) | Hydrothermal vent microbial communities from East Pacific Rise, Pacific Ocean - CV84 | ecosystem: Environmental > Aquatic > Marine > Hydrothermal vents | place: Pacific Ocean: East Pacific Rise... | reverse complement strand
AGATGAACTAAGTGTATGTAGTCTTTTTTATGTTTATATAAAAGATGCAAACTCATTTATAGTCGCTAGTGATGATAAAACAACACATATACAACATACAAAACAAAACTCATCTATAGCAGGAAATATAGTTTTAGAAACAAAAATAGTTGGTAAAATTCAAGGGGTTCAGTTCAAAGGTGAATTTTTAGAGTTAGAAGATGAAGAGTTGAAAAAAGCATATTTTAAAAGCTTTCCATACTCTAAACTACTAAACCCTAAACTCTGGCAGATAAAAGTTACTTACTTTAAAATGACAGATAATACTTTAGGATTTGGTAAAAAAATCATTTGGAATCAATAAACAAAAAGTAAAAAATAAACCCATATACCAGTAAGTGAAGTAGCAACTACTCCACTAAAAACTACTTTACCGGCAAGTTTATGTTTTTGTAACTTTACTTGTTTATGAGCCATTAAAAGTGTAGTTACCCACATGATTAGTGTTACAACGGCTATAACTATATGAAAGATTAATACAAAAAAAGCATATCCTTGAGATACACCACTACCTTTCATAAACTCCTCAAAACCACCAACCATCCTAACACCTGTTTCAAAGTATGTTAAAACTATAACTGAAACTATAAATATAATTCTCTGTGCATAAGCATGATACTTATATAATTTTTTCTTTGCTAAAAATATAGCACTACCAACTAGAAGTGGTAAAAGTGCTACTATAAGGGTAACAACATCCATAAAAAATGGAGCTCTTGTACCTAAAAAACCTTCTCCAAACATAATTAATCCTTTTTTTTCTTCTGATAATAAATATACCATGAACTAAGTATAGTTAATGTTACTAAAATAACCATAGTTATTTGTTTAAGATATACATCAATTAACTCTTGGTTTTCACCTATAAAATAACCTATAAGAGTTAGTATTAAAGCCCATATACCAGCTCCTAATGCTGTATATGTTGCAAAAACTGCTAAATTCATCTTGGCAATTCCTGCTGGAACTGATATAAGTTGTCTTATACCGGGGATAAGTCGTCCAACAAAAGTAGATATATGACCATGTTTTAAGAAAAAATCATCCATTTTTTCTAATGTTTGTTCTTTTATAAAAAAGTATTTTCCATATTTTATAAGTATTTTTCTACCTAAACGAAGTGCTAAATAGTAGTTTGTAAATGCACCTATCATAGAACCACTAAGTGCAGAAAGCATTATAAAAACTATATTCATCTCACCTTGAGATGCCAAATAACCAGCAGGTATAAGAACTATCTCACTCGGAAATGGTATAAAAGAACTTTCAATAACCATCATAATAAAGATACCTAAATATCCCCAATCAAATATAAGATCAACCAACTCTTGTGCTAACTCTTTTATCATTGTATATTTTCTTTAACTGCTTTTATCATCTGTAAAGCTACATCTTTTTTTGCATAACCTAAAAGCTTTTCACTTCTTTTTTCCAAATCTTCATCTAAAATACTCAATAATTTTTCTTTTAAATCATTATCTTCTCTTTGACACCAACCCATCTCATTATCTACTATAAATTTAGCATTGTAATATTGGTGGTCGCCTGCTGCATAAGGATATGGTACAAAAAATGAAACAAGACCATTGACAGTTAGTTCCCAAAGTGTAGATGCCCCTGCTCTACTAATGGCTAAATCTGCTCTACTCATAAGAGATGGCATCTCTTTAGTAAAAGCATAAAGTTCTACATCTATACCTAACTCGTTATAAGCTTCTTCAACTCTTTCAAAATCATTCTCGCCTGCTTGATGAATAATTTTTATACCTTTTTCATCTAACTCTTTTGCAACACCTAAAGCCAAATCATTTATAGCCTTTGCACCATGTGAACCACCCAAAAAAATTATAGTTTCTAAATTCTTTCTTACTCTTGCATTTTTATAAAAAACATCTTTTACAGGATAACCTTGTATAGTTGAGTTTTCATCATAAGCAGATATAAAACTTTTTGCATAAGGTTTTAAAAGTGAATTCAATCTCCCTGAGACTGCATTTTGTTCATGTATATAAAGTGGTATAAATCTACTTAAACTAGCCATTGATGCAGGAGCAGCTGAAAATCCACCTACACTATAAGTAGCTTGAATCTTATGTTTTTTTAAAATTTTTCTTGAGGTAAAAAAAGCTTTTAGTATATAAAAAAGTGATATTAATTTTGCAAAACCTTTTTTATCTACAACACCTGAAGTTTGCAAAAAATAAACACTTGAAAAAGCTGAATGTTTTGCAAAATACTTTTGATCTTGCCCTTTTGTTGAGCCTATAAAAATAACCTCGTGACCATCAGCAATAGCAGACTCAACAAGTGCCTCTGCTATCATAAGATGCCCACCAGTTCCACCACCAGTTATACATAATTTCACTCTAATTCCTTTTCATAAACTGCTTTTTTAGATGCCATTAAAACCATTCCAACACCAAAACAAGCACCTAACATTGCTGAACCACCATAACTTAAAAATGGAACAGATATACCCTTAATAGGTGTAAGTCCTGTGATACCATACGCATTAACTAAAAATGCAAATGAAAGTAATAATGCTATACCTATACTAAATAAATAAATAGTTTGATCTTGGGTTCTATTTGCTACTTTAAAAATTCGTTGAAGCATCCATAAAAACACTAAAACAACAACAAATACTCCAAAAAAACCAAACTCCTCAGCAAGACCAGCTAATACAAAGTCAGTATGAACCTCAGATAAAAAACCTAATTTAAAAGTACCAGCACCTAATCCTGTCCCAAAATATCCACCATTATATATAGCATTTAAAGAGTGACTTATTTGGTATGGTTCAACTTCCATTGGTACTCGAAGCTTATCAGCTATAGATGCAGGGAAAAATTCTAAAATACTATTTTGAGCTAATGACCACCAAGATTTTATACGAAGTATTCTATGCTCAGCTGTTAATATAAAAAATACAAAAGCAGCTAAACTAGGTAAGAGTAAAGATAAAAAGAACTTAAAACTACTACCTGCAAACATTAACATAATAAGTAAACTAATCCCTAAAACAACAACTTGTCCTAAATCTTTTTGCATATATGCTATCATAAACATAGCACCCATAAATACTGTTGCATAAGGTGCAAATCTTTTGAATTCATTGAAGATTCCCATATTAGCATGATCACCTAATTTTCTACTAAAACTCCAAGCTAAAAAATATATGAAACCAACTTTAAAAAATTCAACTGGTGCTAATGAAAATCCAGCTATTTTTATCCATCTTTTTGCACCACCAACAGCAGATACCAATGATTCTGGTAAAAATGGCATAACTAACATTAATATAGCAGAACCAATAAAAAGTGTAAGACCAATAGGTGTTAACCATTTATCTGGATTTAAAAGTGATAATCCCCACATTAAAAAAACACCTAAAACAGCAAAAGCAATTTGACGAATCATAAAATGATATTCACTTGTACCAAAGAATATAGTAGTATATGGTGATAATGTATATGATAGTAAAACACTAATACTTATAAGAATTACAACAAGTGTAAAAAGTTTTCTATCGGCTACCATATTAATTAACCTACTTTATTTTGTTTATTTTTAAAACAAACTCTACTTCTGCTTTTGAAAGATGAAGCTCTTTTGATATAGTATCTAATGAAATACCTTGCTTAAAAAGTGAAATAATTTTTTCATCATCATTACCTTGAACAGAACTAGGAACTGCTATCTGCTTAACTCCACTTTCTACTGATGATATTCTTGATTCTATTTGTAAATCAATAGCCTCTAAATTTTCTTGAACTTGTTGTAAACTAATAGTTAAAGGTTGAACCATATCATAAACACTTCTTTCTATCTCTTGATATATCTCATCATCACTCATTCTAGCAGATTTTGATTGTATATTTTTTTGAGTTTGATCAAGTTTCTTTTTTAGATAATAAATCTCTTTATTTAAATCCTCAACTACAGATGCAACTGAACGAATATTTTTGTTATAAGTTGAATCTTTCATATAAACATAATAAAGTAAATATAACATAATAGCTGACATTGCAACAATTATATATTCTATATGGAAATTATGTATATCCATTATCATCTTCGTGACCTACATTTATCTTTAGCTTCACGAATAAGGATTCTCTCTCTTGCTGTCATATAAGCACTCCACTCTTTTTCATCTCTTTCGTGAATTTTTATAACTTTTGCAAGTGTTTTAGTTTGAGCCTTGAAAAACATACCAATATCTCTTTTTGGATGCACTGGTAATTCTACTCGACCATAATATTCTCTTCCCTCTTTTAAAAGAGGTGTTTTTAAACTAAAATGTTCAAAACCTATAGCTTTTATATCAGCATGAGTTGAGAGTGCTATTCTTTTTGGTACTTCATTTTTTATAATCATTTCAAGAGAATCTATTTTATTATGAAGTGAAATTAAAAGTTCAAGTAAAACAGGATCTGTTTCAGCTGTCTCACCTTTTGCTTTTGCTAATTTTAACCATCTATGGATTGGGTCATCATCAGATTCACTTAACTGCTGGTATTCTCTTTCAAATAAATCAGAATCAAGACTAGTTGCAGAAAATGATAGATTTATCGGCGATGGAACTAAACGAGGTGTGTTCATAAAACAACCTTATCTAAAATAATTAATATAAAAAATAAAAAACCTAAATAACCATTAACCGTAAAAAAAGCACGATCTATCTGCGTAAAATCTTTTCTAACTAAATAGTGTTCATAAGTAAGCATAATAGCACTAGCTAAAACTGCTAAAAATGCAAAAATACCAAGACCAGCTACCCATACAAATAAAGCCCAAAAAATCACTGTTAAAGAGTGAAAAATAGTTGATATAAAAAGTGTAGCTTCTGCTCCAAATTGAGATGGAATGGAGTAAAGATTATTTTGTCTATCAAACTCCATATCTTGAAGTGAATAAAGTAAATCAAATCCAGCTACCCAAAAGATTACACCCAAACTAAGAATAACACTCCATGCAGGGATGCTAGCTTGAACAGCGACTACACCAGCGATAGGAGCAAGTCCAAGAGAGATGCCAAGAACAACATGAGCTAAATGAGAAAATCTTTTAAAATAAGAATAACTACCTAATACAAATAAAATAGGCATACTCATATAAAAAGCCAAAGAATTAATCATATATGCTACTAAAATAAATATAAGTGCATTTACACCTATAAAGATTAAAATACTAAAAGAATCAAGTCTTCCATCTACATTTGGTCTATCTTTTGTTCTAGGATTTTTAGCATCTATATCTGCATCTGCATATCTATTTACACCCATGGCAAAGTTTCTTGCACTAAGTGCTGCCAAAACTCCCATAAAAAGTAACCAAGATCCAAACCAACCATCTGCTGCTACAACCATAGCAATAAAGATGAAAGGTAGAGAAAAAACTGAATGTTCGAACATTACTAATTCATTAAAATCTTTAAATTTTTTTAGAACTCTTTGCAAAATAACCCTTGAAAAATAATTAAAAGATATTTTATCTAAAGTTGTTTTAAAATGATATAATTTCGCTATGAATCAAGATATAAAACAACAAGCTATCATAGGACCAACTGCATCTGGAAAAAGTGACTTAGCTATAAAAATAGCTCAAGAAACAAACTCCTACATACTTTCTATAGATTCACTTAGTATTTATAAAGAGATAGATATAGTGTCAGCGAAACCATCATCAGATGAGTTAAAAACAATTAAACATTTTGGAATTAATGAAATTTATCCTAATGAGCATTTCAGTGTAGATATTTTTATAAATCTATATAAAAAAGTTATGCAACAATGTAAAGAAGATGATAAAAATCTTATAATAGTTGGTGGAACATCATTTTACTTAAAATCATTAACAGATGGTTTATCTGCTATCCCAATTATAACTGATGATATAGATAGTATTGTAAATGATAAATTAGAAGATTTAGAAGAATGTTATAGTTTTTTAAATTCTATAGATGCAAAATATATGCAAAAAATAGCTTCTAATGATAAATATCGGATACAAAAAGCTATGTTGATTTATGAAGCTTCATCTCTAGCTCCTAGTCAATGGTTTAGTCAAAATCCACCTCAACCAATTATAAAAAACTTACCTATTTTCAATATAGCTATATCAAGAGATATACTTAGAAAAAGAATACAAAGAAGAACATCGAAGATGCTAGATATGGGTTTAATAGATGAAGTATGTTATCTTGAACAAAAATACTCAAGAGAACCTAACTCTATGGGTGCTATAGGTATAGTAGAAGTTCTACAATACCTAGATGGAAAAGTTACACAAGAAAAGATGCTAGAAAATATTTCTATACACACAGCACAACTAGCTAAAAGACAACAAACTTTTAATACACATCAGTTTAAATCTATAGTTTCAGCTCCATTAGAAGAACTAGAAAAAATAATTTTAACCTAAAGTTTTTCTATAAAAGATGCAAGTATCTCTTTTTTCATACCTGCAAAATTTATACTAAGTTTAAACTCTCTGCCTGATTTACTTACACCACTAATACGACCTGTTCCAAAAACTTTATGACGCACTAAGTCACCTTTTTTGAATGCTATATTTTTTTCTAGTCTTAAAGACCCTGCACATAATCCAGCTTCATTAAAAAATCTACTTTTTTGTAAATCACTTCTACGACCTTTATAAAAACGACTTCCAGCATGAGATAAAGTTAAAGTATCTTTAGCTCTAGTAAAAGCTACATAACCTAATCGTCTTTCCTCTTCTAAGTCACTACCATCACCAACTATTGGTAAAAAGCCCTCTTCCATACCTATAATAAAAACATGTTTAAATTCTAAACCTTTTGAAGCATGAATACTCATCATATAGATGCTTTCACCCTCAACTTGGTCTTGTTCACTTTGAAGAGTTAGTTCATTTAAAAATTCATCTAAAGAAGCTTCAGGATGATTTTTTACAAAATCTCTAAATAATCCATAAAACTCATCCATATTTAAAGTTTTATCTTGCTCATCTTGATGACCTTTATAAATATCTTTTAGATGAAAAGTCTCTTCTAAAACATCTATAAAACTATATGTTGAACTTTGTGATTCTTTTGCTACTATCTGTATATTTTTAATAAACTCTTTTAATGTATTTGTATTTTTCTTTTTTACAAGAGCTTCTAATGTAGAAGTATCTACATTTTTTATATATTCAAATATGGAAGTACCATTTTCATAAGCTGCCAATTCTATCTTTTCAACAGATGCTTTACCTAAACCTCTTTTTGGCTTGTTAATAATTCTCTTTAGTGAAAAATCATCATGAAAATTGGTAATAACTCTTATATAACTTATAAGATCTTTTATCTCAGCTCTGTCATAAAATCGTAAACCACCCACAAGTTTATATGGAACTCCAGCACGATTAAGTCCCTCTTCTATAGAACGACTTAAAACATTTACACGATATAAGATAGCTATATCTTCTGCACTTACACCAGAGTTTAAAAGTTTATTAATATTTGTTGCTATTTTTCTTGCTTCTTCATTCTCATCATTTGAATTTATAGTAGAAACATCATCTCCACTACCACGAGTTGCTATAAGTTTTTTTCCAAGTCTTGAACGATTATGCTCTATAAGTGAATTTGCTACTTTTAAAATTGGTTCACGGGAACGATAATTTTCTTCTAATTTAAAAACTGTTGTACCTAGAAAATCTTGATCAAACTCAATAATATTTCTTATATGAGCACCTCTCCAACCATAAATACTTTGGTCATCATCACCAACAACACAAATATTATTGTGTGAAGTACATAATTTTTGGATAAGTTTTAATTGTAATTCATTTGTATCTTGATACTCATCTACCATTATGTATTGATACTTTTGTGATGTTGTTTTTGCTAATTCTGGATTTTCATCTAAAAGCTTATAAGTTAATGCTATCAAATCATCAAAATCTACAAGATTATTTTCATTTAAATATGTTTCATACTCTTCATATATTTTTGCAATTTGTTGGTAATTATATGATTCTGCTTGTTTATAAGCGTCATCTGGAGATAGTAATGAGTTTTTATATCTTGAAATTTCACTAGCAACTAAAGGTGTTGCTATCTCTACATTTATCTTTTTAATAATTCTTTTTTTATCATCAGTATCTATAACAACAAAATTATTTTTACGATTTAACAAGTGAATATTAAATTTTAGAAATAACAATCCAAACTTATGAAATGTACATAAAAGAGGTGGATATGTATTTGATTTTATCAAAGATAAAGATCTTTCTCTCATCTCTTTTGCAGCTTTATTTGTAAAAGTTAAGGTCAAAGTATTTGAAGCAGGTATTCCAATACCTTCTAACAAATATGCCAAACGAGATACAATTGTTGTAGTTTTACCACTACCAGCACCTGCTAAAATCAAAACAGGTCCCTCTGTTTGTTCTACTGCTGATTTTTGACTTTTATTTAAGTTTTCAAATATTTTTTCCATTTTCTATCCAATCATTTAGCAATTAAAATACTTATATTATAGCTAAAATAGTATAAATATCATAAAGGTATTGCATAAATTATAATTATGAGTTATAATACTATTATCAATATTACTTATAGGAATTATAATGTTAAAAGATTTTGCAAAATTACAAACATTTTTAATGGTTATTAAAGAAAAAAGTTTTTCTCGTGCTTCAGCTAAACTTGGAATTTCACAACCTGCAGTTACACAACAAATAAAATATATGGAAGATTATCTTGATACTAGAATAGTTGAAAGAAAAAAGAATGGTATTATCTTAACTAAAGAGGGTGAAGATCTTTTTAGAATTGCTAAAAGACTTGAAAAATCTATAGAAAATTCTGAAAAAGATTTATTAAAAATCATAAATAAAGATTTTACTTTTGTAGTAGGTTCTTCAAATGCTATTGGAAACTATATACTTCCTTCACATTTAGGAGAAATTAAAAAAAGAATAAATAATGATGTATATATAAATGTAGGTTTATCTACAGAGATGATAGATGAACTTGAAGATAAAAAAATAGATATTGCACTTATCGAATCACCTGTTTTTAGAGATGATATAATCTATAGAGAATGGGTAGAAGATGAATTAGTGTTATTTTCAAATCAACCTATAAAAAAACAATTAAATGCTGATGATTTATTTGAGTTTGATTGGTTATGTAGAGATGAAGATTCACATACTAGAAAAATAACTTCTGAAGCATTTAATGATATAGGTGTACAATGTAAAGAATTTAATGTTCTTGGTATTTTATCTAGTCCTACTGCAATTAAAGAATCAATCTTACATTCAGATAAAAATGCAGATAGACCTCTTGTTTCTATTATGAGTCGTTATGTAATTCAAGATGATATAAAAGATGGAAAACTTTTTGAAGCAAGAATTAAAAACCAAAAGATTCAAAGAAAGTTTTATATCGCTTACCTAAAAGACAAAAAGCATGATGTATTTGTAGATAATGTTATAAATTACCTACTTGCTATAAACAAGATTTAAGAGAGAAACCTCTCTTAAATTCTATAAAATATTTATTATTTTTTTAAGAATTTTGCATTCTCTGGATTTGACAAGAATGAAGCCATTGAATTTTCAACACCATTTTCATCACTTTTTTTAATCTCATGATTTACTTGTTCTTGTTTTGTATATGTAGCTAGATTTATTAAAATAGGTGTTTCATCTATAATAACTTGCATAATACTAAGTAAAGGTACAGTTACGATTGAACCTATATTTTCACTTCCAAAACCAGCTTCAAAAATAATACTATCATCAACAATTCTAGCTGTTTCAAAAGTATATCCAGCTAAAAAGAAAAGTGTCATTGAACGAAATTCAGAATGAATATCTGATGGTAAAACTGGTTCAAAAGTAACATCTTCTATTTTACAAAGTATCCCAAAGTTTTGTTCCTCTTCAAACATATAGATTATTAAATCTTGAATATTGTTTTGCATCAATATAGCGAATTTTTTGTCATATATTATATTTTCTAACATTTTATAATTTCCTCTATTTTTTTATTTGTAATTATATCAAAATCTATCATAGCATTTAAAAGTGCTATTTTTGAAAAAGTTTTTATTTCAGATACTTTTATATCTAACTCTTTTAAAAATCCATTATCTATAAATCGTTCCCTTGTTATTCCTTTTAACAGTGGTGATTTTGGAGTGTACCAAATACCATCTTTAAATAAAGCGATATTAGCTATGCTTGTATCTGTTAAAAAGCTATTTTTTACTATCAAGATATCATCACAAATGTCTCTTAACTTAAATAATCTATCTATATCTTTTCTATCTGTTGATTTTTTTGAATAAGATATAGAATTATCATAAACTAGTTTTAAAGTTTTAATTTCCCGTTTTTTATAAGGATGATAAGTTACATTTATATTATCAAGATTATAAACTAATCGGCATCTATATAAACCTTTAGATGGTACTTTAAGATATGCACTTATATTTTTTATTCCACTTCTTTTTTCATGATAATCAAGATTAAATAACTCTCCATCAAATGCTTTTATAGTCTCTAAAAAATCTTCCTTAGTTGACAAGTTCTGTACTTAAATATCTATCTCCAGTATCACAAAGTATTGTAACAATAGTTTTACCTTTAAACTCTGGTCTTGAAGCTACTTGCATAGCAGCATATACATTTGCACCAGAAGATATACCAACTAGTAAACCTTCATTTTTTGCTAATTTTCTTGCCATCTCTATAGCATTATCATTACTAACTTTTATAACTTCATTATAGATAGTTCTATCCAATATACTCGGTATAAAGTTTGCACCTATACCTTGAATTTTATGTGGACCAGCTTCTTCACCTGATAAAATTGCTGAAGATTCTGGTTCAACTGCAAAAACTTTAATCTCTTTAATCTCTTTTTTCAACCCTCTAGCTGTTCCTGTTAAAGTTCCACCAGTACCAACAGATGAAACAAATACATCTACATTAGCATCTGTATCATTTAGAATCTCTTTTGCTGTTGTAAGCTCATGTATCTCTGGATTTGCTGGATTATCAAACTGTTGTAAAATTATTGAATTATGAGTAAGAATATGAAGTTCTTCAGCTTTTGCCAATGCACCTTGCATCCCCTTTTCTGCTGGAGTTAAAACAAGTTCAGCACCTAAAAACTTCAATAAACTTCTTCTTTCCATACTCATAGATTCAGGCATAGTAAGAACTAGTTTTAAACCAAGTGCTGCACATTGTGATGCTAATGCTATTCCAGTATTTCCACTTGTTGGTTCTATTATGATTGTATCATCAGTAATTTTACCTGACTTTATTGCTGAATTTATCATATTAAAACCTATTCGGTCTTTTACTGAACTTGTTGGATTCATAAATTCACATTTACCTAAAATAGTAGCACCACTTATATCTGATGCATAAGATAATCTCACTAGAGGTGTATTACCTATTAATTCTGTTATATTTTTTGCTATTTTCATCAAATTACCTTTTTTATAGTGTATATTCTATCAAAAAAATTATTAATACAAAAATTATCAGATACAATTAATTAAAATTAATGTAGAATAACTAAGCAAAAGACAAGAAGGGGGGCATAAAATTGTACTCAACTCCAAAGAACAATGAAAAAAAATTTAATGAGGATGAACTTTTAGTTACAAAAACGAATCTAAAAGGTACTATCACTTATGCAAATCAAGCATTCATAAATATAATTGGATCATCAGAAGATGAACTTATCGGGAAACCACATAATGTTATTAGACATCCTGAGATGCCCAAAATAATTTTTAAATTACTTTGGGAAACACTAAAGGAAAATACTGAGATTCATGCATATGTTAAGAATTTATGTGTAGATGGTTCGTATTATTGGGTTATGGCAAATGTAACACCATCATATCTCAATGGTTCCGTTGTTGGTTATCATTCAGCTCGTCGTGTACCAACTAAAGAATCTATTAGTGTTATTGAACCATTATATAAAAAACTTTTATCTGCTGAAAGAAGTGGTGGAGTAAATGCTAGCCAAAAAGTTTTAGATGACTTATTAAAAGAAAAAGGAATGGAATATGATGAATTTATCCTCTCTATCTAAATTACACTATGCAAATTATGCTCATATTGGAGTTATAATTTTAGGGATTGCTATTACCTCCATATTTTTTGAATTTCATCCAGTAAACTTTGCTTTTAATATTTTAAATATTATCATAGCTGTTTATGCTTATAGACAAATTCATATAACAACAAATAGTATTAAAAGAACTACTAGAATTATTACCGAAGCAAAAGATGGTAATTTTGAAAATAGAAGACATCAAGATAATGCTGGTGGCGAGATTAGTGAATTAGCTCATAATATCAATGATTTATTTGATCAACTTGAAAGTTATATGAGAGAGATTAATACTGCTATTGATTATGCTGGTAAAAATAAATATTTTAGAAGAATTAATACAACTGGATTAAACTCTACTTTTAAAAATACTGCTAAACTTATCAATAGAAGTATTGATGCAATGGAAGCCGAATATAAAGTTCAAGAAAAAGAAAGATTTATTAATGAACTTTCAAAATCTGGTAAGGGCTTTATAGAAAACTTTGAGATTATTCAAGGTCAAATTAGTGAAAATAATACAAGTTTAACTGCTCTAGCTATAGAAGCTAAAGATAGTGCAAATCTTGCTAATTCAAATACAACGATAGTTGAAGCTATGAATGAAAACTTTGATAAATTATCAGAAATTATCGTACAAAATGATGAAACAGTACATAGTGTTTCTACTAGAACTTCTGAAATAACATCGGTTGTTGATCTTATTAAAGATATTGCTGATCAAACAAATTTACTTGCATTAAATGCTGCTATTGAAGCTGCTCGTGCTGGTGAACATGGTCGTGGATTTGCAGTTGTTGCTGATGAAGTTCGTAAACTTGCTGAGAGAACTCAAAAAGCTACTAGTGAGATTAGTATTTCTATCTCAACACTACAACAAGAATCAAACGGTATGCTTGAAAATTCAACAGAGTTAAGTAGAATTGCTCAAGAGTCTGTAGATAGTGTAGATACATTAAATAATGCTATAGAAAAATTTAGTGTAAATGCTAAATCTGTTTTAGCATCTAGTAGATATATGAAAAATAAAAACTTTGTTGTTTTAGCAAAAATGGATCATATCCTTTTCAAATCAGATGCATTTAAACATGTAGAACAAGAGGAATATAAAGAGTTTAATACACATCAAACTTGTAGATTTGGACAATGGTATGAAAGTGATGCTAAAGAACAATTTGGACATTCTAAAAGTTATGCAGATATATTAATACCACATAAAACTGTTCACGATAAAGTATTAGATACTTTTGATATCTTAAAAAGAGATCAACTAATAAATCATCATGATAGAATACTAAACAACTTTATTATAATGGAAGATTCTTCTGCTGAACTATTTGAGCAAATGGATAAAATGTTAGAAGAAGAAGCTAAATTTAACGATGAATATTAAGTAATATTTGCATAAGTTATTTTAGTTATAATTAGCCGAAATTTTATAAAGGCTAAATTATGACTAAAATCATCTTTTTCATCTCTCTAACAATCGCTATCTTTGCCAATGATGGAGTACATAAATTTGCTCCTAATTCAGATTGTAAAGCATGTCACCCAAAAATATATGATGAATATCATACTTCAATGCATACAAATACTACCCCACAAAAAGATCCTATTCATAAAGCTATTTGGGATAAACATCCTAAAAACAAAAAAGCTAACCAATATGTATGTGGTAAATGTCATACACCAACAGCTGATAATCTTGATAGTATGTTAACAAAAGGTAAAAAAGCATTACCTCTTAAAGAAAATAAAACACATCAAACTGGTGTTAGCTGTGCTTATTGTCACCGTATAAAAAGTATAGAACTTCATAAAAAATCAAATACAAATATTATGGAAAAAGAAGAAAAAAAATATTTTGGTACTCTTAAAGAACATATAACATCTCCTTATCATAATATAGTTACTGATGGAAATGAACATATGAAAAATGGAAATGTATGTATAGGATGCCATTCACATAAAATGAATAAACATAAACTAAATGTATGTTCAACAAATATTGACAATGAAATGGATGGAGCGAATTGTGTAAGTTGCCATATGCCAAAAGTTGATGGTAGTGTATCTAACCTTAACAAAACTAAAAAACATGCATTCCATGGTTTTGCAGGAAGCCATTTTCATTCAGATATGCTTACAAAATATGTAAATATTTCTTTACTTCGTCAAATAGATAACTTTATAATAAATGTAGATAATCAAACTTCTCATGCTCTTTTATTACATCCATTAAGAGTAGCTGTTTTAAAGGTAAGTATTACAAGAGATTCAAAAATTACAAAAATGAAACCAAAAGTTTTTGTAAGAGTTTTAGGTAAAAACAACAAACCAGCGATGCCTTGGGTTGCAGATAAAGTTATCAAAGATACTATGATAAAAGCTAATGAAAAAAGAGCTGTAAAGTATCCATTTAAACTGTTAAAAGGTGATAAAGTGGATGTAGTTCTTGGATGGTACTTAGTAAATCCAAAAGCAGTTAAAAAATTAAATTTAGAAAATGAAAAAGTAGCAACTGAATTTAAAGTATTTAAAAAACAAAGCTTTGAATTTTAAGTAATTTTAGTGTAGCATCCCTTTACAAAGAGGGGTATGCACTTGGCAAAATATATTATATTAGATACTGAAACAACAGGTACTGACGAAGAAGATAAAATAATACAACTTGGCTTTCTTGTATTAGGTGGAACAAATATAGAAGTTCACAATGAATTCAATTCATCAGAAACACCAATCAAAATACAAGCAATGGAAGTTCATGGGATTACTCCTGAAATGATTGCTGATAAGAACTTATGTCAAGAAACAACTGCTTTTAAAAGACTTCAAGAATTAAATAAATCAGAAAACTACATCATCATACATAATGCTCCATTTGATTTAAATATGCTCTCTAAAGAGGACTTTAAATGTCAAATGAAAGTGATAGATACACTTAGAGTAGCTAAACATATCTTTGAAGATGAAGAGGCTCATAGACTTCAATACTTTAGATATAAAATGGATATATATAAAGAGGAACAAAAAGAAGCTGATGCCTTAGGTATAAAAGTAAAAGCACATGATGCTATTGGTGATGTTCTAGTTCTAAAATTATTTTTAAGTAAATTAAGAAAAGCTGTTGAAGAAAAATTCCCAGATGAAAATCCAGTTGAAAAGATGGTTGAACTAACAAAAGAACCTATACTTATAAAAACTTTTAGATTTGGAAAACATAAAGGAAAAAGTTTAAAAGAGGTTGCTTCTGATGATGCAGGTTATTTAAGATGGATGTTAAAATCTATGGATAATTTAGATGATGACATGAAATATTCTATAAATATTGTTTTAGGAAATTAATGGAAACAAATAATAGATTCAATATATTAATAGTTGATGATGAAAAATTAAATATTGATTTAGCAGCAGCATATCTACAAGAAGAAGGTTATCAAATCTCTTTTGCATTAAATGCTCAAGCAGCTTTAGAATCTGTTAATAAAAAAGAAGTTAATCTAATATTACTAGATATAAATATGCCAAAAGTTGATGGATTCAAAGTTTGTGAAATGTTAAAATCAGATTCTAAAACAAAAGATATACCTATTATATTTTTAACAGCACAAACAGATATAAAATTTATTTCCCGTGCATTTGAAGTTGGTGGAGCAGACTATATTAGTAAACCTTTTAATGGGACTGAATTAAAAGCAAGAGTTAAAACTCACCTACAAAATATATCTTATTTTTTAGAGATAAAACATAAACAAAATAAATTAGCTCAACTAAGTATTACAGACCATTTAACTAAAGTTCATAATACTTTATATTTTGATTCACAAATAAGAGCATATATATCTAGTAATAAAAAATGTTGGATTTATTATTTAAAAATAAATAATTTTGAAAGAATAAATCAATTATACGGTTATGATAAAGCAAATAAAATTTTACGAATTTTTGCAAAACTTTTAAATGAAATAATGCCAAATAAAACTATTATCGCTAGACTATATGGTGCTAGTTTTGGAATAATTATAAAAGATTATGATAAAAAAACTATTAAAGAATTAAGTACTAAACTATCAAATAGTTTTCTAAAAAATAAAGATTTAAAACAAACTATAAATTTTTCAAATGTAGCACTTAGAATAAAAGGTGATGAAACATTATTAAGTATATATAAAAAACTACAAAATAATATTGGAAATAAAAATAACGAAGACTATCTATTTATTAAGTAAAAGATTTTAAATCTTTTACGGGACTGTTCAAAAATCTGTGTCAATCGGGTAAAATAACAAATACTCAAGGACACAGAAATGAATATAGAAATAGATGTAGAGCAATTTGCTCGTGATATAAAAGCTGGTAAAAGTATCGGTG
>Ga0256827_10001183_pt1 | contig 16537 bp, 13 predicted proteins | sample CV84metaG_FD_185977 | JGI IMG/M metagenome (GOLD analysis project Ga0256827, IMG submission 185977) | Hydrothermal vent microbial communities from East Pacific Rise, Pacific Ocean - CV84 | ecosystem: Environmental > Aquatic > Marine > Hydrothermal vents | place: Pacific Ocean: East Pacific Rise... | reverse complement strand
GTGATTTTAATATTATAAAAATATCTTACACACTATCTGCTCAAAGAGAGGGGAAATTATCTATAACACCTGCAAAAATAGGTATAGCAAATAGAGTAAATGATAGAGATAATTGGGGTGGATTTATGCAAAGTGTCAAATGGAAAACATATTTTTCAAACACTTTAGAGATAGATGCTAAACCTTTACCCAATGGTGTTAGCTATATAGGTGATTTTCAGATAGAAGTTGATGTAGAAAAAACTACTATAGATAAAAATGAAGCATTTAACTTAACTCTAAAAATTACAGGAGATGGTAACTTAGAAGATATGAAAAGTTTTAAACCTCAGATAGATGGTGTAACTATTTATGATGAAAAAATAGCTATAAAAGACAACCAACTAACTCAAAAAATGGCATTTATCTCAGATAATAACTTTGTTATAAAACCATTTAGTTTAAAATACTTCGATATAAAAACTAACAAAGTTAAAACTATATCAACAAAAGAGATAAAAATAGATGTAAAAGGTGTCGATAAAAAAGAGGAACTTATCATCAAAAAATCTCAACCTATAAAACAACAGCCGACAAAGCAAGTAGTAGTTTCTAATGGTATTTCAACTATATATGCTTTTGTTATTTTTGTATTTGGTTTAGTTGTTGGGATATTGATAATGTTTTTTAAACCATGGTTACTATATGAAACAGATGCCAAAGTAGATATAAAAGATGAAAAATTACTTTTTATAAAACTTTTACCATTTAAAGATGATGATAGTGTTCAACAACTTTTAGATGTGTTAGAAAGAAATATCTATACAGATAAGAAAGAAAAGTTAGATAAAAAAATATTAAAAGATATTTTAGTTAAATATAAAATAATCTAATTTAAAAAATATCGAATAGATGCAAAACCATATACATTTGTTTCTTTTAATTTTTTAATCTGCTTTTCTTCAACAACCCCACCAAGAGCAAATATTTTTATATTTGCTACATCTAAAAGTTCTTTTAAATCATCTATACCTTTAGGTTTACCCTTATTTGGTGATAAAAAGATAGGGCTATAAGTAACAGCATCTGCCCCTAGCTTTTGAGACAACAACACTTCATCTTTAGTGTGAGTACTTACAATCACTTCTAAACCCTTAGCTTTTGCTTCTGTGATTAAATCTATCTGCTTTGATGTTAAATGTACACCTGTAGCATCTAGTTCTTTAGCCATATCTATATTTTGATGAATAAAACTTTTTATATTTTCAAATTGTTTACAAGTATCTACAAAATGTGCAGCTTGAATAGCATAGTTTGGATTTGATTTATCTCTATAAAGAGCATAATCTGGTAGATATTCTTTTAACTGTTCATGTAAAATATTACGGAAAATAGCAGGTGTATCAGTATAAAATTCTCTTGAAGTTATAAGATACTTTTTCATAAAAGAGGATTTTGATTTTTTACTGGTTTTTGAAATATAACCTTTTTAGCTTTTACATCATCTTCATATCTTTGAGCTAATGAATCTACATGATATTCTAATCTATCTAAAAGGTATAGTTCATCATTAGTATATTTTTGTTTTGATTGTTTTAAAAAATTTTGTAAAAAAACAATTTTTTCTTTTTCATCAATAATATCAATATCATTAATAAGCTTTTTTACATCTAAATACTCTTGTTGACCACAACTAGTTAAAAAATCATAACTTAAATCTATAGTTTTCATAGTATCCAAAGCATGTTCAAATAAAAAATGATTATATAATAAACATCCAGTAAAATAATCTATATCAGATAATTCAAATTCAGTATATTGATTTTCTTCATTTTCGAAATGTTTATACCAAATTTTTAATACATTTTCAATCGTTTCATTCATCATATTTTCTCCATTTTATTTTAGTCAAAACTAAAATCATTTTTCTTAGAATCTAGCATTAAAAGCCTACAACTCTTTTCTAAGATGGCTAGTTTTTTTGCCATTTCATGTAGGTCTCTGTTAAAAGAATATACACCGTAACCACGAATAACCATAATATTTGTTTTTTTACTTTGAAAATAGTATGCTATTAAGCTCTCAGCTCTATCATACCAATCATCAAACTGTTTTGGGTCAACTATCTCTATTGAACCGATTTCTGTGTATCCAAAGTAATCTTTAGGGGTGATAATATTATGCTCTAAAGAGTAAGCTGTAGTAAATGGAGGCATAGAAAAGGTAATAAACTTAGCTTCTGTTATTTGCTTATAAATACTACGATGTATCGAAGCATCAATACTTGCTTGATGCCAACGATAATCTTTTGTAAAATATAATTCTATGAGAGAATCATTACTCATATCATCAAAAATTGCTTCTTTACTATTAATCAAGAAACAATTTGATTCTATTTTAGCAGAGATAGAACCATGATAAATTCCAAAAAAATCTTTTCTAAACATTGACAGAGCTAATGTAGCAAGTTTTTTTTGAACATTTTCTTTATTCATGATTATTTAAACCAACCCTTCATCTTATCTATAGCTGAATCTAAAACTCCCTCATGAGGTTTTGATTCGATGCCAAATGATTCTTGTAATTTAGAAAGTAAATCTTTTTGTTCAGAATTTAATGATTTTGGATAAGTCAATTCTATCTGAGCTATAAGATCACCTGTACCATGTCCATGAACATCATCAACACCCTCACCTCTAAAAGTGAAATGTTGTTTATCTCTAGTTCCCACATCCAAGACTAATTCTAACTCACCTGTTAAAGATGGTATAGTTATAGTTTCACCTGCAATAGCTTGTGTGAAAAATACAGGGATAGAGATATAAACATCATTACCATTTCTTTGAAAATGTTTATCTGGTTGAACATCAAAAGTTACATATAAATCACCACGATTACCTCTTTTACCAATATTACCTTTTCCAGAGACTCTTAAACGATTACCATCATCAATACCTTTAGGTATTTTAATCGTGATTTTTTCTTTAGATTCTTTATAACCAGTACCATTACAATCACTACAGTTTTCACCAGGCGATTCTCCAGAACCTTGACAAACTGGACAAGTTTGAGAAAAAGTCATAAAACCTTGTTTCATATAAACTTGACCCTGCCCTTTACATTGAGAACAAGTTGAAAGTTTACCACCCTTAGCACCAGTACCTTTACATGGTTTACAAGCATTTTTATATCTGAATTCTATCTCTTTTTCAATTCCGAAAATAGCTTCATTAAAACTAATACTCATTTCAATATTCATATCTAATGGATATTTTTCCATATCTGCTGGATTTTGACGGCGACGAGAACCACCACCAAAACCTGAGAACATCTCCTCAAACATAGAACCTAAATCATCAAAGCCAGCACCAGAAGAGCGTCCCCCTCCTCCCATACCTTGTAATCCTTCTTTTCCATAACGATCATAAATACTTTTTTGTTGTTCATCACTTAAACACTGATAAGCTTCATTACATAATTTAAAATTATGTTCAGCTTTTTCATCACCAGGATTTTTATCTGGATGATATTTTTTAGCCATTTTTCTATATGCTTTTTTTATAGTTGCCTTATCTGCATTTTTTGATACTTCTAAAATTTCATAATAACTTAATTCTTGCATATATATTCTACCTCTAAAATTATTTTTTGCGATTATATCGTTTTTAGTTTAATATAGTATAATCCGATTTATGAAACTACTAATATTTTTTTTAACTATATTCATCTTTTTAGGGTGTTCAAAAACTCCTAAGATTTTATCTACAAAACTACCAAAAACTCATTTAATAAAAAAAGATTTTTCACATTTACCTAATTGGAAAAATGAAAACTATAATGAAGCATTAGATTCTTTTATAAATAGCTGTAAAACAAAAAGAACAAAAAAATTATATACTCAACTATGTAAAGATGCTTTAAAAACCAAAAATAGTAAAATATTTTTAGAAAACAACTTTACACCTTTTGAAATTAACACAAAAGATGCTAAAACGGATGGTCTTTTAACAGGTTATTACGAAGCACAACTTTATGGTTCACTTAACAAAACAGATATTTATAGATACCCAATCTATAAAACTCCAAAAGATTTAATAACTGTAAATTTAAGTTCTATATATCCAAAATTAAAAAACTATAGACTTAGAGGTCGTATAGTTGACAATAAACTTGTACCATACTATAAACGCTCAGAATTAGATAAAATTAACTCTGAAATCATCTGCTATGTAGATTCTAAAATAGATTTATTTTTTTTAGAAATACAAGGTTCTGGTCGGGTTATACTACCAGATGGTAAAACTATTTTTATAAGCTATGCAAATCAAAATGGTCATAAATATAAAGCAATTGGTCGCTATTTACTAGACTTAGGTGAGATAAAAAGAAAAGATATTTCTCTTCAAAGTATTAAATCTTGGTTAGATAAAAATCCATCAAGAGTTGATGAAGTCTTAAACTATAATAAATCTCTTGTATTTTTTTCAAAAAGTAATAAATCTGCAACTGGAGCATTAGGTATTGAACTAACTCCAACTCGTTCTATAGCTGTAGATACTAAGTATATCCCCTTGGGAAGTATGCTTTATCTAAACTCAAAGATTGGTGATGATAAGTTTAACCATATTGTTTTAGCTCAAGATGTTGGTGGAGCTATCAAAGGTGAGATTAGAGCTGATTTATTTTTAGGTTATGGAGAGAAAGCTTCTGAAAAAGCTGGAAAATTAAAATCAAAACTAAAACTTTTTATTTTACTTCCAAAAAAAGATATATAAATGAAAAAAACATCATTAGAAAAATTCAATCGTTTAGTAGAAGCTCTTAATGAACTCCCAAGCATAGGTAAAAAATCAGCTACAAGACTAGCTTATCACATGACTATGAAAGATAGTTTTATAGGTATGAAAATATCTCATGCTATAGAAGAAGCACTAGGAAGCTTAAAAAAATGTCGTTCATGTGGTGGAATGAGTGAAGATGAACTATGTTTTATATGTTGTGATGAAAGTAGAAATGTAGAGCAATTATGTATAGTTGAAAATGCAAAAGATATATTACTTTTAGAAGACAATGGACTTTTTGATGGAAGATATTTTGTTTTAGAATCATTAGAAGAACTAAGTATCTCTTACTTAGAAAATATTATAAAATCAGGTATAAAAGATGTTATATTTGCACTCACTCCATCAATAGCAAATGATGCAGTTATATTATATATAGAAGATAAACTAAGCCTCTATGAGCTTAATTTCACAAGAATAGCACAAGGAGTACCAACTGGAGTAAGCCTTGAAAATATAGATATTTTATCTTTAACTCGTGCTTTAGAAGATAGAGTTAGAATCTAATCAAGAGGTACATAGTTTCTTTCTTGTCATTAATGCTTTAGTTATTGTTTTTACAATAAGCTTAATTCTTTTGTTGTGAGAATTTAAACTCTGTTTTTGACTTATAATATCTTGGGCTAACTTAATTCTTTTATGTTTTAAATGTTCTAGCTCTGGTGTTATGATTTTTGGACTACTTACAACTATTGGTTCTTCTATATTTTCGGAAGACACTGTATAATTATCTAAATCAATGCTATCTTCATCTAAAGCATCATCTGATAAAGAAAAAGTTAATCTTTCTATTTTTTTATCCAATTCTATAAGTTTATTTTCATTCTTTTCTTTTTTCTTTTTAATATTCATCCAAAGCTTACACAAAGCTATAACACTTGAATTATTCCAGTGTTTAGATTCTTCTGTTTCAAGTGATGGAACTTTATACTTTCTATTATTATCAAGCACTGTTCTGCCGTCATAATAAAGTAAAAAATTTGTAGCATTCTGATTTTCTTGATATATACATTCAATAAGTTCATAAGCCATTATTTCATTAAATTTATAAAAATGTTTTTTTAAAATAAAACTCGCTATACCAAGAATATAATCATCTTCTAATGATACATAAGTATGTAATTCTTTTACAATTTCAAAATAAATAATTTTTAAAACATTATCTTCATAATATTTATTTCTGATTCTTCTAAAATCTAAAGAACCTTTCATACTAACTTTCATGACATTTAAGATAAAATACCTTATATCTGAAGAAGAACTTTCAAAAATTTCCTTATATGTTTCTTCTATTTGTTTAGCTGTATATCCATTAAATTTAGCACTTTCTTCTTGAGTTGATACTTCTAATTCTTTTTCTACTTCTGCATCTGTTTCATTGTATATTTTTATAATATACTTTCTTTTTAACTGTGTGATAATATCTTTTTCTTTAAGATCTAATGCAATTTTAATCGCATATTTTATTAGTTCTTTTATATTTACAGATTCATCTGTTTCTATTATTTCACGATTTATTTCCCGTCTAATTTTTCCTAAAATCGCTATTTGATTGTCTTCTCCCTGATAAGGGTATTCAATATACTTACGATTATTTTGAATAATTGAAACAATATTTTTTAAATGTTTTGAATTTTTTGGATTAACACTATATGGAAAAATTTTAAACTTTATACCACTCTCTTCTTTATACCTAAAAATTATCTTTCCAACTGGTTCAAAATAATCTTTAAAAGCTTGTTTAACCTCTGATAATTCTTTTTTAAACTCTTCTGTTGTATATCTTTTTTCTATATGTGAAAAAAATTTTATATTTTCAAGTATAGCCCACTGATGATCCATAGTTGCTTCATTAAATGTACTTTTTAGATAACGCTTAATATACTGATATATCATCTACACTTCTATTGTTGCAAATGTAAAGTTAGCACCATTTTCAACATTTTCTACACTTAAAATACCATTATGTTTCTCAGCAATTTGAGAACTCATATATAAACCGATTCCTGTACCTTTTCCATCTACTTTTGTTGTTACATTTGATTTAAATATATCACCTATTATATGTTCTGGTATTCCACCTGCATTATCTATAATTTCTATTTTTTTAATATCATTTACTTTTAAAATATTTATATATATCGTTCTATTTTGAATATTATTTTCAACAAATGCATCTTTAGCATTATTAATTATATTTATAATTAAATGTTTAAATTCATTTTCCATACCATTTATGGTAAAATTTTCTACATCATTTACTATAATTTCAATATTATTCTTTATAAATTCATCTTTAACAAGTAGTAAAACTTTATTTATCATTATTTTTACATCAAAATCTGTAGCATCTAACGATGGTCTAAAAAAGCTTCTAAACTCATTTAAAGTATCTGTCATATGAATTATTTGTGAAGTTATACCTTTTTCAAAATCATCAATATATTCATCATCTAATAGTTCTAACTGATGTTGAAACATTAAGTTAACAACCTGAGCACTAATTATGTTTAAAGGTTGTTTCCATTGATGAGCGATAGCATCTACCATCTCACCCATTGAAGCAAGTTTTGACTGTTGAAAAAGCATTTTTTCTTTTTCTTTTCTTTTTAGTATCTCTTGTTTTACTTTCTCTTCTAAATTATTTTTATAATCATTTAACTCATCATTAAGATTCATCATTTGAAGATGCTGTCTATCACTTTGTTTTATGATTTTATCTAATCTTTTAGATTTTCGTTTATAATCCTTTAGAAGTTTTTGAAGACTTTCATTTATAGATGTATCATTTTTACCTATAAATTGTTCTATTTGTTCTAATGTATCTTCATTTTTATCTTGCATAAGTACTCTTTCTTTAATTAAATATCTTTTAATCTATCTCTTATCATTAAAAATTCATCTAAATTTTCAAAGAAAATATCAATAAGCTTAGGGTCAAAATGTTTACCTCTTTCATCTCTGAAAAGTTTAAATATTTTCTCATCATCCCAAGCTTCTTTATAAACTCTATCTGAACCTAAAGCATCAAATACATCGGCTAAAGCAGTAATTCTACCATATATATGTATTTCATCTCTTGATAAACCATTTGGATAACCTGTTCCATCCCACTTTTCATGATGTTCATAAGCAACTATAGAAGCTGTCTTCAATAAAGGTCTTTGTGAATGTTTTAACATATCATAACCAAGTTGAGCATGTTTTTTCATAACTTCAAATTCTTCAGGAGTAAATCTAGCTGGTTTATTCAATATAGAATCAGGGATAGCAATTTTTCCTATATCATGCATAGGAGAAGCTTGTTTTAGCATTTCACATTCAGCCAAATCAAGTCCATAATCTTTTGCTAAAATATATGAATATTCAGCAACTCTTTTTACATGATTACCTGTTTCTTTACTTCGACTTTCTCCAACAGCACCCATTGTAAAGATAATCTCTTTTTGGGTTTCTTCTATCTCTATTTTAAGAGCCATTAATTCATCGTACTCTTTTTGCTGTCTTTTATCACTTCTAGACATTATTTTGTCTTGTCTCGTAATCTCTTTTACAAATTTATCTGTTATTTTTACAAAATCTTTTTGTAAATCTTCTATTTCAGATATAAGTTTATTTTCATGTGATTCAAGCATAAGTTATTATTTTGTGACTAATTTTATATTTAATTCTTCGAAATCTTCTATAAAATCTTCACCTGCTTCTTCAGCACTTTCATTCTCTTCATCATATATCCAGTTTATATCTATATCATTATTGTCTGCATTTTCTTCTATCATATCAAAAAAATCAAAAAATAGTTTAGAACTACTAGAGTTAAAATATATAATTTCCATATTTATAACTGTTTTCTTAGCTGGTGAATTTTCAAAATAATCTTCAATCCATTTCATCATAGGCGTATAAAATTCAAATGTATTTTCTGGATAAGATTTACCAACCAAAGAGATTATACCTTTTGTATCTAAAGTTATTTTTGGTGTATATTTTGTTTCTTCTATTGTTAAATTTTCCATTTTATTTTTCCTTTTTTGTAGTTATTGTAGTTTTAATATGAAAATAATATCTATCTTCATTAATAGGGGTAAAATTGTACTCTATAAAGTTACATTTTCTAGCTATTTCATAAAAACCTATACCTCCACCTTTACCATGTGTATCTTGACCACTTCTTCTTAATTCTCTGTATCTTTTTTTCAAACCATCTTTGTCTAATGAAATGATCTCTTTTAACTTTGGTTCTATTTTTTCTTTATCTACTAAAGATACTATATTTTGACTATGAATAGAATAATTAAACTCATCATCTTTTAAGACTAAAATTAAACCCTGCGATTTAAGAGTATCATCATCTTTATGCTTAGTCTTAGAATAATTCATAATATTTTGTGATAATTCTATAAAAATAGTGAAAATTTTACTAGATGCAGATATATTTATCTCATTTTCTTCTGCCTCTTTTTCAAGTGCTTCTACCATTCCTGATATAAGAGTTTGAGATAAATAACCACCATAACTTAAAAATATAATTCCATTATTATCTACTAAACTTTGTACTATTTTCATATCTATTGGCATAACTTCTCCTAATTATCAACTAAACATTCTATTTTATCATTTTTATCTTTAATATATTAATCTTTTTTACCTGAACTTACAAATGATACAAATTTAAATTCAAATCTATCTTCATTGATTTGTGTAAAGATATATTCTATTTTAATACATCTCTTCGCTATTTCATAAAAACCTATCCCACCACCATTGCTATGTGTATTTACTCCACTTTTTCTTAACTCTCTATATTTTTTTCTAATACCATTACGATCTAACGATTGTATTTCAAATAATTTTGGTTCTATTATCTGCTTATCTGATAATGTTATAATATTTATTGTTTCTATCGAATATGATTCATCTGGATTTTTTTGTAATTTTATAGATCCAAAAGGTATGATATCACTAACATTTATATCTTGTGATTTTCCATAATGTAAAATATTTTGATATTGTTCTACAAAGTTAGTAGAAATGTTACTCATAAGTCCCATATTATCAATTTTATCTTCTATTTTTTCCATGTAAAATTTTACATCTTTTTGTGAAAATTCACCACTATACTCTATAATAATTTTTGGTTTATTATCTATCTGAAAACCAGATACAACAATATCAGAATCTATTTTATTTAGATATTCTTTAAATGTATTTGTTTGACTTAAAAATGGAGATATAAAATCATAAACATCAATAAAATCTTTTATATAGTTATGAGTTGATACATAAAATTCCATATATTCTTTAATATCAATAATATGTTCAGTATAAACTATATCTTTTACTACACCTATTGTTTGTAAATCTGATTTTATAATATGAAATGCATTATCTTGAAAATAATGTAAAGTTAAATTTGCACCTGAATATTTTATAATATTACTATTTTTATTATAAAATATAATAGCTCCATCAAAACCATTTTTAGAATTTTCAATATTGTTATTTAAATATTCAAGTATCCATGAAGTGCTTACATCCTTGTCTTCATATTTTAATTGTATAATTGCTTGTTTAATAATAGCATTAATAAGCATAGTAGTAAAAACTCCATTAATACCATCTTTCTTACAATCTATTAAAACATATAAATATTCATTAGGTCTAATCTCTTCAAAAATATAAAATTGAGAAGTAATAACATTATTATGTACATTATAAATAAAATAATCAGAAAAAGATTCATTTATCTTTTTCTCATCTGGTAAAATAGAAGCTTGAATTAATGCTCCATATTCTAAAGATTCTTTTGTATTTTGATTTACTATATCAAATTCTTTTTTTGTTTTATTTAGATTATTTTCTAATTCTTTTCTTAAATTTATAAGCTCTTTATGTGTTTTTACAGCAGACTCTATAGCTATATTTGTTTGTTGAGACATTAAACCTATCTCATCTGTACTGTTATTATCAAGCTTATTTACAACTACTGTTTCATCATTTAAGAAATTAAAAAAATTATTTAAACCATTTTGAAAATTATTAAGAGGCTTTATAATTATTTTTTTCATAAGATTTATCATTATAAAAATCAATATTATTAAAAGTAAACTAGAGGTTATAAGTATATTTTTAATTCTTTTATTCATCTCTTGTTGAGCAATCTCTTTTTCTAATTCAATTTTTGCTTCTAAGTAATCAGTATAAGAACCTGTACCTATAACCCAACCCCATGGTCTAAATTGTTTTACAATAGAAAGTTTATGACTATATTTTTTAGTAGCTGGTGTATAAAAACTATATTCGATAAAAGCTTCATCTTTTTTTAGATTTTTTAATTTATCTGTACCTAATTCTACAAAAGGAACTTTTGGTGTATCTATAAAAAACTTACCATCATATTCAGGTTTAATAGGATGCATTAACATCTTATTGTTCATATCATTAACCCAAAAATATCCATTTTTTCCATATCTCATATTTTTTATAGCATTTAAAGCTTCTTTTTGCATAATAATATTTGTATCATCATCTTTAACTCTTTTATAATAAGAATCAATAATCTTATTTGCCATATCAGAATAATTTATAAGTTCTTCTTTTTTTGTATTGTAAGCTTCATCTTTTAACTCTTGCGAATGTTCTTTCAAATGTGATTTATAACTATCTACAATACTAATAGTAAAAACAATAGTAGATAGTAACATTGATACAGCAACTATCAATACCAGTTTTGTTTTTATTTTTAAATTATTCATCTATAACCTTTAAATTTTAAACCCGATTAGAGTTATATCATCATTTCTTTCATTGTCAGATTGATACAACAATAACTCTTTTTGAAATAAATCTTTTTGTTGAGACATATTCTCATCTGCATGACATTCTTCTATAATTTGTTTAAATCTTTTTTTACCAAAAGGAAAGCTTTTATTTCCCCCGTTTTGATCTAAATATCCATCAGTAGTTATATAAAATTGCATACCTTTTTCTACATTTATAGTATGTTCTTTATATGTATAATCTTTATCACATTTTTTATATCCAACTGAATATCTATCTCCCTTTATCATTTTAAGTTCATTATCTACTACATAAAATAATGGTGTTTCAGCACCTGCAAATCGAATTATTTTTTTCATCCTATTATAATATATAATACCACCATCAAATCCAGCATTTGAGATGCTATTTATATCTTCTTGCTTTAACAGTTGCTTCATTGTTTTGTTAAATATACCTAAAATTTTTGCTGGACTCACTTCATCATCTTCATGTTTTATCTGTGATACGATTTGTCTTTCTATAGCTTTTACAAGCATTGTCACAAAAGCACCAGGTACACCATGACCAGTACAGTCTATAACCATAAGTAAACATTCATCATCATTTCTTAATGCTTCAAAAAGATATATATCTCCACCGACAATATCTTTCGGATTCCAAATAGAAAAATAATCACTAAAATAGTCATTAAATATTTTATTATCAGGGATTAAAGCACCTTGTATAAGAGAAGCATACTCTATAGAATCTCCAATATGCTTATTTATATCTTCAACTTCTTTTTTTGCTTGTTCTAGTAATGTTATATCTGTAAATACAGCAATTTTCAAATTATCTTTTATTGGTAGATTACTTGCACTAACACTAAAAATATAAGCTGTTCCTTCATTTGAAATTTGTACTTTATGAGTTTTATCTGGATTATTTATAACATATTCAATCCAGATTTGACCATTTATATATTTACTCAGATATCCAGAAGATGCATTTTCAAATTTTTCACAAATACATTTATGTTTAAACTCTGTTAATGTTTTTAAATGAAAGAAAGATAAAAAAGAGTTATTAGCAGTTTTGATTTGTTTACCATCTGTTGTAACGATAATCTGCTCTTGTGAATTAAGTACAATTTGAATAAATTGTTTTTCTTCTTGAATTTTATTTGCTAACTCTTTTCTTTCTGTAATATCTCTTATGTTCGCACTATAAAAAATATCTTTATTTGTACTAAAAGTATTTAATGATAAATCTATATCAATAATTTTTCCACATTTTGTTACACCTGTAATCTCAACAACACCTTTACCCAAAAGTTTCTTTTCCCCACCATTATTTACTCTTGATATTCCCATGAAATGTGATTTTTTATATTCATTTGGAATTATTTTTTCTATAGATTTACCAATCATTTCTTCTTTTGTATAACCAAAAATCTTATTAGCAGATTGGTTCCAAGTTGTTACAATAGAATTTTTGTCTATCACAATAAGTGCATCCTGTGATGTACTTATAATAGAATTTACAAAGTTTCTTTCATTATTTAAGGCTTGAGTTCTATCTTCAACTGTCTTTTCTAATGATAGGTTAAATTCTTCAAGTGCTTTTTGTTGTTCTCTTATTTCAGCAGTTTTATCATTAACCATTGATTTTAACTTTTTATTATTCCAAATAATAAATAAGAATATTAAGATTATAATAGCACTTAACTCTAAAATAAGTTTCCAATCTGTTCTATTTTGAACTTTTACATTTATATATCTATTATAGATTTTATTTATCTCTTGTTCCGTTATATTATTTAATGATCTATTTATAATAGAAAATGCTTCTGGTGGAAGAGATTTTTGAAGTGCCATTTTAAAATTAAAATATACATCTACACTTGTAGCTATCTTTACATCGTTATAACCTTTTAATTTTATATAATATTTTGCAGTAGATTTATTTAAAGATATTATATCAACACGACCATCTTCAAGCTGTTTAAAACCATCTTCAATATTTTGTAGTTTGACAAAATGTAAACTTGGATATTCTTTTATAAGTTTTTTATAAATAGCTCTACCTTCTACAATACCTATTATTTTATCTTTAAAATCAAATTTAATATTTTCATAAAGATTATCATCATTAGACTTTGTCAAAAAAACAACAGGTACTTTAAAAAGTGTTTTATCTGTAAAGTTTAAATATTTTTCTCTATCTGAATTTTGTATTATAAAACTAAACATATCAGCTTTATTTTCTTTCATAAGTTGATTTGCTTCTTTCCAATCTTTGGTTTTAATAGCTTCAAACTTTATACTACTTTTCTTAGAGATTAAATCTAAAACATCTGCCACTATTCCACTATGTGTTCCCAAATCATTTAAGTACTCAAATGGTTCTCTATGACTATCATAAACATACTTTATAGGTTGTTGTTTTTCTAAATATTTTTTCTCTTCATCTGTTAATACTAATTCATTACCATTTTTTATCCATTTTGAATATATTTGTTCTATCTCTTTTTGTTCTATCAGACCTATAGTCTTATTTAAAATAGATACAATCTCTTTTGGTTTATCTTTTGATATAGCTATTTTAAGTCCAAAAGATAGATCAAGTTTTGAAGCAATTTTTATATCCTGAAATCCATTATTTGTTATAAAGTACCTAGCTGTTACAACATTTACAACAAATAAATCTATACTATTAGATCTTAATTTAGTAAAACCATCTTGAGTTGAATCAACATACTTATATGTAAGATTTGGGTATTTATTTTTCATATAGTCACCAATAGCATTACCTTTAGTAAGCCCAATAACTTTACCTTTTAAATCTTTAGACAAATCATTATATGTTTTCTTATCTTCATCTCTTGTTACGATACCACCAAAATATTTAAAGATATACCTTGAAGTAAAGTTCATATATTTTTGTCTATCTGCCGTTTCTAAAACAGCACTATACATATCTACTTTTTTATTTTCTACAAGCTTGACAGATTCTGCCCATGTTTTTGTATGAACAGGTTTAAAAGTCACATCTATCTTTTTAGATATAAGTTTTAAAATATCTGCAACGATACCAGTGTGAATATTTACTCCATTATTCCATTCAAATGGAGCCCAATCTGGGTCATATACATAAACTATCGGTTCTTTTTTATCTAACCATTTTTGTTCAGATATTGTAAATATAGGATTTTTTTTATAAGATTTTTTTTCGTTATAAAAACCTTTTCCTTTACCTAATATATTATCTTCTATAGTTGCTAATTCATCTATAGTCATTTTATTAAGATAACGATTAAAAATATCTATATATTTTTTATTTTCTTGATTTGTTATAACATTGATATCTGAATATATCTTATTATCTAGTGTTTCAAACTTTGATTTAACACCTTTTTGAAGTAAAAATATATCGACTGCTATTTCATCATCTACAAACACATCAATTTTATTGTCTAAAATATCTTTTACCATAGGTAGGTAGTCTTTATATTTTATAACTTTTGCATTTGGAAAATTTTGTTGAGCCAGTTCCATTAAATAATTATCAATAGAACCTATACGAAGTTTTTTTGGAAGTTTTTTTGATTTTACTTTATAAAAAGATGTTTTCAACTCATACATCTTTTTTGATTTTACCATCCAATTATCATCAGGAGTAAGTCCAGAATGAAAAATCACATCACCATTTTTTACGGCTTCAATACTAGAATCCCAATCATAAAACTTAAATTCTACCTCATAGCCACTTTTTTTTGACCATAATCTCCAAAAATCAACTAAAAGTCCTTCAGGTTTCCCCTCAAAACTTTTATATGTAAGTGGTGAATATTCATAATCAATAGCAACCGTAATTATCTCTTTTGAAAAAAGAAATAATGGTATTAATAATAGAATTATATATCTTGAGATCATAGCCTTTACCTTTTTTGTTTAAAATTATAGTTTGGTATTGAGCAATTTTTTTATTTAAAAATAAAAAACTTATAAAAAGCTTAATATCTCTTTAGCAATATCTTCTTTTTCTATAACAGTTTTTTGAGTTATCTCTTTAGTAAATAACCCTTTTATCATATCTGGTATATCTAGTTTTGCAACATTTGAGATAGAAGTAAGAGCATCTAAATCTTTTGCATCCTCTTCACCTGTAAGTGCATTTGCTATAACTGGAGAGAACTTTGTCCATTCTGCTGTTGAGTAGATTATAGACTTTATATGTTGTTTTGAACAAGTTTCGTAAGATTTGAAACAAGTTGCAGTATGTGGATCCATTAAGTAACCATCTTTTTCAAATGTTTCTTTTATATACTTTTTACCATCATCACCATTACAAAAGTCTGCATCAAAACAATCTTGAAGTGAGATAAGTTCAACACCTGTAAGTTCATAACAGTTTTTCTCTTCTAAGTCTGTCATAAGCTCTTTTGTTCTCTCAGCACCAAAAAGGTCAAATAGTATTCGCTCAACATTTGAAGATTTTAGTATATCCATAGCAGGTGAAGTTGTACTTACTACATCTGAAGTTCTCAAGTCGTATTTTCCATCTTTTATAAGTCTTGTTAGAACATTGTTTTCATTTGATGAGATGATAATTTTTTCAACTGGTAGTCCCATCTTCCAAGCATAGTAACCACCAAGAGCATTACCAAAGTTTCCACTAGGAACATTTAGGTAAACTTTTTCATCCATAGTTATAGCATCTTGACGAACTAACTCTAAGTAAGAGTGGATGTGGTAGATGATTTGAAATATGATACGACCAAAGTTTACTGAATTTGCAGCTGAAAGTAAAACATCTTTTTCTTTTAAAGCATCGTTAAATTCTCTTGATGCTAGTAAAGCTTTTAAAGCATTTTGAGCATCATCAAAAACACCATTTATACCTATAACTTTTAGGTTTTTAGCATCTTCTGTTACCATCTGAAGTCTTTGAAC